>ENA-UOOR01000477-UOOR01000477.1-fermentation-metagenome-genome-assembly--contig:-NODE-477-length-56817-cov-6.176579_pt1 | contig 56817 bp, 37 predicted proteins | sample MGYA00245780_ERZ724029 | MGnify/ENA primary metagenome ERZ724029 (study PRJEB28704, sample SAMN03018315) | fermentation metagenome | biome: anthropogenic terrestrial biome; feature: soil; material...
GCCTCGAGTCCGACCTGGGCATCGACTCCATCAAGCGCGTCGAGATCCTCTCGGCGCTGCGCGCCCGCGTCCCGAATCTGCCCGACGTCGAGCCGGCGGCCATGGCCCGGCTGCACACGCTCGGCGCCATCGTCGAGCAGCTCGAGCAGGCGTCGGGCAGCGCCGCGCCCGCGCCTCAGAAGACCAACGGCGCGACCGCCCCCGAGAAGCCGAACGGCGCTCCGCCGGTCGATCTGAAGCAGGTCCTGCTCTCGGTCGTGGCCGAGAAGACCGGCTATCCGGCCGAGATGCTCACCCTGCAGATGGGCCTCGAGTCCGACCTGGGCATCGACTCCATCAAGCGCGTCGAGATCCTCTCGGCTTTGCGCGCCCGGGTCCCGAACCTGCCCGACGTCGAGCCGGCGGCCATGGCGCGGCTGCACACGCTCGGCGCCATCGTCGAACAGCTCGAGGGCACCGCCAGCGTGGCCGCGCCCGCCCCCCACGAAGCCGCCGTCGCCGCCGCGCCGGCGTCAACGACCGTCCCCAGGTCCATCGATCGGCTGGTCGTCGAGCCGTTCGAAGCCCCGGCCATCGGCCTGGGGATGCCCGGAATCACCACCGCCCGCAGGCTCGTGGTCACCGGCGGCCTCCCCGATCTTTCGGATGCCCTGGTCGCCTCGCTCTGCAAGCGCGGAATCCCGGCCGAACGACTCGACGAAGTCGCCCCTGACGCCGACGCCGTCATCTTCCTCGGCGGTCTGCGCGAATCGGCCGCGCCCGAAGCGGCTGCGCTCGCCGTGCGAGCCGCCTTCCGTGCGGCCCACGCCGTCGCCCCTCGCATCGGGCGCGACGGCGGCGTCTTCGTCACCGTGCAGGACACCGGTGGCGACTTCGGCCTCTCTGGCAGCGAGCGCGCCCTGCTCGGCGGCATCGCCGGCATCGCCAAGACAGCGAGCCTCGAGTGGCCCGCCGCGGCGGTGAAGGCCATCGACCTCGAAGGCGGCGGCCGCGACGCGGCCACGCTCGCCGAGGTCCTGACCGCCGAGCTGCTCGAAGGCGGGGCCGAGCTCGAGGTCGGCCTGCGAGCCGATGGCCAGCGCCTCTCACTGCGTGCCGTCTCTCGCGCGCTCGACACCGCGGCCACCCCCTCGCTCGACGAAGGGTCGGTGGTCGTCGCCACCGGCGGCGCCCGCGGGGTCACCGCGGCCTGCCTGACAGAGCTCGCCCGCCAGACCCGCGCCCGCTTTTTGCTGCTCGGCCGCACCCGGCTCGAAGACGAGCCCGAGGCCGTCCGCGGCGCGAGCGACGACGCGAGCCTGAAGCGCGCGCTCTTGCAGGCCGGCTCGGCTGCCGGCAAGCCGCTCGCCCCTGCCGAGCTCGGCGCCCGGGCCCGCGCCATCCTCGCCACGCGCGAGGTGAAGGCGACGATCGAGGCCATCCGCGCCGCTGGAGGCGAGGCGCGCTACGCCGTCGCCGACGCGCGCGATCCCGCTTCGCTGCGGGCCGCGCTCGCCGAGGCCCGCGCGGCCTGGGGCCCGATCACCGCCATCGTCCACGCCGCCGGAGTCATCGCCGACCAGCTCATCGCCCAGAAGACCGACGAGCGCTTCGACTTGGTCTACGACACCAAGGTCGCCGGCCTGCTCAACCTGCTCGAGGCGACCTCGTCCGATCCCCTGCGCGTCATCGGCCTCTTCTCCTCGGCCGCGGCGCGCTCGGGCAACCCTGGCCAGTGCGACTACGCCGCGGCCAACGAGGTGCTCAACAAGCTCGCCGCGCTCGAGGCCCGGCGGCGCGGGGCGGCCTGCGTCGTGCGCGCCTTCGGCTGGGGACCGTGGGACGGCGGGATGGTCGGCCCCGCGCTGCGCGCGCACTTCGAGGCCCACGGCACGCCGCTCATCCCGCTGAGCGCCGGGGCCGCGGCCTTCGCCGCCGAGCTGCAGCACGGCGGCAGCGCCCCCGTCGAGCTCGTGCTCGGCGCGGCCCTCCCGGCCAAGGTCTCGGTCCAAGGCGCCTGCTTCGACATGCTGGTGACCCGCGCGAGCCACCCGTACCTCGCCGACCACGCCATCGACGGCGTCCCGGTGCTGCCGGTCGCCTTGGCGCTCGAGTGGTTCGCCCGCGCCGCGAAGGCGGCCCGCCCCGGGCTCGAGGTCGTCGCCTGCCGCGACGTGCGCGTCCTCAAAGGCGCACGCCTCGGGCGCTACCTCGACGGCGGCGACCGCTTCACCGTCCGCGCCAAGGAGATCGCACCGAACCGGCTCGGGCTCGAGCTGAGAGGCCCGGACGGCACGCTCTTCTACACGGCGACCGCCGAGCTCTCGACCTGCCATCCCAAACCGGCGGCGCCTCCGCCCGATCCCGCGGCGCTCGAGGAGCTCGGCCACGCGGTCTATGGCCACGAGCTCTTCCACGGACCGCAATTCCAGGTCATCGAGTCGCTCCAGGGCGTCTCGCAGCAGGGTGCGCTGGGCACGCTCGCCGGCACCCGCGAGCAGCAGTGGCCGGGCGAATGGACGACCGACGCCGCCGCGCTCGACGGCGGACTGCAGCTCGCGCTGCTCTGGACGACGCACGTCCTCGGCGGCAGAGGGCTTCCGGCGGCCGTGGGGACCTACCGCCTCTATCAGCCGAAGCCGGCTGACGGGCTGCTGCGCTGCGCGCTGCGCGGGCGGGTCGTCGACAGCTCCAAGACCGTCTGCGACCTCTCCTTCGTCGGAGAGGACGGCCAGCTCGTCTCCGAGCTGAGCGAGGTCGAGGTCTACTGCCGTCCCGAGCCCAAGACGCCCGGAGCGCGCTCGTGAGCTTCGAGCCGATAGCGATAGTCGGGCGCGCCTGCATCCTGCCGGGCGCGCTCAACCCCGCCGAGCTCTGGGAGGCGGTGCGCGCCGGCCGCGATCTGGTGAGCCGCGCGCCGCCGGAGCGCTGGCGCGTCGCCCGCTCGCGCATCCTCGGCCTGCCCGGGCAGGCCGGCGACCGCACCTGGACCGACCGCGGCGGCTACGTCACCGGCTTCGAGCAGGTCTTCGATCCTTCGGGCTTGGCGCTGCCCGCCGCTGAGCTCCTCGGGCTCGACCCGCTCTTCCAGTGGTTGCTCCACGTCTCACGCGAAGCGCTGCGCGACGCCAACCTCGAAGGCCACGCGCGGGCCGGCGCGGTCTTCGGCAACCTCTCGTTCCCTTCGGCGTCGATGGCGCGCTTCGCCGAGCGCGTCTGGCTCGGCGAGCAGCCCGCGGACCTCGCGGGGATCGCAAAGACCGACCCGCGCAACCGCTTCATGTCCGGGCTGCCCGCGCACCTGGTCGCCCGCGCCCTGGGGCTGGGCGCCGGCGCCTTCGCGCTCGACGCCGCCTGCGCCTCGTCGCTCTACGCCATCAAGCTCGCCTGCGATCGGCTCCACGATCGAACGGCGGATTTGATGCTCGCCGGCGCGGTCAACTGCGCCGACGACCTCTTCATCCACGTCGGCTTCTGTGCGCTGCAGGCGATGAGCCGCACTGGCCAGAGCCGCCCGTTCCACCGCGAGGCCGACGGCCTGCTGCCGGCCGAGGGCGCCGCGGCGGTCGCGCTCGAGCGGCTCGAGGACGCCGAGCGCGCCGGCCACCGGATCCTCGGCGTCATCCGCGGCATCGGCCTCTCCAACGACGGCCGCGGCAGCGGGCTGCTCGTCCCGTCGGAAGAGGGCCAGGTGCGCGCGATGCGCGCGGCCTACGAGTCGGCCGGCCTGCGGCCCGCAGACGTCTCGCTCGTCGAGTGCCACGCGACCGGGACGAGCGTCGGCGACGCCGTCGAGGTGCGCAGCATGCGCCGGGTCTTCGAGGGCGCGCGCGACCTGCCGATTGGCTCGCTCAAGTCGAACTTCGGCCACGCGATCACCGCCGCGGGCGTCTCCGGGCTGCTCAAGGTCCTCGGCGCCATCGAGGCGCGGGTGCGGCCGCCGACCCTGCACGCCGACGAGCCCATCGCCGAGCTCGCCGATTCACCCTTGCGGCTCGTGCGCGAAGCCGAGCCTTGGGAGGCCGAAGGGCCGTTGCGCGCCGCCGTCAGCGCCTTCGGCTTCGGCGGCAACAACGCGCACCTGATCGTCGAGGAGCACCGTCCGAGCGCTTCGCCGCGAGCTCCAGCCGCGCGTCCGCCGGGCCGAGAGGTCGCCATCGTCGCCATCGGCGCCGCGGTGGGCAGGGGCCGCGACCGCGCCGAATTCGAGGCGGCGCTCTTCTCTCCGGAAAGGGAGCGCGCGCGGCGCGCCGACTCGATCGCCCTGCCCCTCGCCGGGACCCGCTTCACCCCGCGCGACCTCGACCAGGCGCTCGCGCAGCAGACCTGGCTGCTCGCCGCGTCGCGCGAGGCGCTCTCCGACCTGCGGGCCGAGACCGGCGCGCGGGCGGGCGTCTTCGTGGGCATGGGCTGCGATCCCGAGGTCGCCCGCTACGGCGCGCGCTGGCGGCTCGCCGACTGGGCCGACGCGTGGGGCGAGCACGACGAGGCGTGGAGGCGCGCGGCCGCCGAGGCCTTCACCCCGGTGCTCGAGCCCGCCGGCGTCCTCGGCACGATGCCCAACGTGCCCGCCAACCGTCTCAACGTGCAGTTCGACCTGGGAGGAATGGGGTTCGCGGTCTCGGCCGAAGAGCTCTCGGGCGTTCGCGCTCTTCAGATCGCCGCGCGGGCGCTCGCCCTGGGCGAGCTCGACGTGGCGCTCGTCGGCGCGGCCGACTTCTCGTGCGAGCCGGTCCATAAGGCCGCCCTCGCCGCGCTCGAGGGAGCGGTCGAGCCTGGTGATGGCGCGGTCGTCCTCGCTCTCGAGCGAGTCGAGGACGCGCGTCGGAACGGCGATCCGATCCTCGCCCTCCTCGGCGGACCCGATGACGGCGCGGTCGAGCCTGCGGTCGAAGAGTTGGAGGCGCGGTTCGGACGCGCTCACGCGGCGTTCGGCCTGATTCGCGTCGCGGCGGCCGCGCTCTCGTGCGCTCGTGGCCGGCACGCCGGCGGCGCGCCGTGGACCGGGCCTCGCGCCGCGCGGCTCGAGATCGACGCTCTCGGTGGCGAGCGTGCGACCGTGGTGCTGCGCTCGGCGAGCGCCGAGGTGGTTCTCCCGCCGAGCCCCTCGGAGCGCACCCCCGGCCCGGCCCGCGACTACGCGGCGCACCGGCCGCCCGTCGCGCTCCCCGACTGGCCGGAAGACGAGAGCGCCGAGCACGCGCGCTTGGCGCCTCCCGAGCCGCCCTCGGAGACGCAAGCGATGCCCCACGCGCCCGCGCTGCCGCCGGTGTTCGAGGACGAGGAAGAGCCTGTGGCCAGACCTGCTGAACGCGTCGTCCCACGCCAGGTCACGAGGATCGTCGCGCCCGCGCCTGCCATGCCGACAGCAGCTTCTCCCGCCGCGCCGGCCAGGCTCGCCGCCCAGCATGCGCTCGTCGCTTCGGTGCATCGCCAGTTCATCGATCAGCAGGCGCAGGCTCACCGCAAGTTCCTCGATCTGCGCGAACAGGCGGCGCGGGTGCTGATGCAGGCGGCGGGGGTTGCGCCGAGCGGAATGGCTTCGCCCTCCATTCCATTGCGTGCAGAGGCTTCGTCCGCCCGCTCGCGCGACGGCGAAGCTGGAGCTTCGCCCTCCATTCCATTGCGTGCAGAGGCTTCGTCCGCCCTTCGCTCGTACGCCGATGAAGCTGGAGCTTCGCCCTCCATTCCCTCGCGTGCAGAGGCTTCGTCCTCCCTTCGCTCCCTCGACGGCGAAGCTGGAGCTTCGCCCTCCATTCCCTCGCGCGCAGAGGCTTCGTCCTCCCTTCGCTCGCACGCCGATGAAGCTGGAGCTTCATCCTCCACGCTGCCTGGCCCGAAGCTCGACCGGGCCGGGCTCGAGATCCACGCCTCGGGGCGCATCTCGGAGATCTTCGGGCCGCTCTTCGAGAAGCAGGACGGCTTCGCGCGCCAGGTGCGCATGCCGGAGCCTCCGTTGCTGCTCGCCGACAGGCTGCTCGGCATCGACGCGGAGCCGGGCTCGATGGGCCTGGGCACGCTCTGGTCCGAGACCGACGTCCACGCCGATTCCTGGTACCTGCACGATGGGCGGATGCCCGCCGGAATCATGATCGAGTCGGGCCAGGCCGACCTGATGCTCATCTCGTACCTGGGCATCGACTTCCTGAACCGCAGCGAGCGCATCTATCGGCTGCTCGGCTGCGACCTGACCTACCACGGCTCGCTCCCCGCGCCGGGCGACACGCTGCGCTACGACATCCACGTCGACGGCCACGCCCAGCACGGCGAGGTGCGCCTCTTCTTCTTCCACTACGACTGCCGCATCGATGGCCAGCCTCGGCTCTCGGTTCGCAACGGCCAGGCGGGCTTCTTCAACGACGCGGAGCTCGAGGACTCGAAGGGCGTGCTGTGGGACGCCGAGTCGGGCGAGCGGCGCGACGAGGTGCGGCTCGATCCGCCTGCCGTCGAGCTTCAGCGCTCCCGCTTCGGGCGCGAGCAGCTCGAGGCCTTCGCCGCCGGCCGCATCCCCGATTGCTTTGGCCCCCAGCTCGCGCACGCGCATACGCACACGCGTAGCCCGCGCATCGCCGGCGGGAAGATGCTGCTGCTCGAGGAGGTGACCGACTTCTCGCCGCGCGGCGGCCCGTGGGGCCGCGGCTACCTGCGCGCGGTCGATCGCATCGCGCCCGACGACTGGTTCTTCGAGGGCCACTTCAAGAACGACCCCTGCATGCCCGGCACCCTGATGTTCGAAGGATGTCTGCAGGCGATGGCGTTCTACCTGACCGGGCTCGGCTACACGCTCGACAAGGACGGCTGGCGCTTCGAGCCGGTGCCTGAAGAGACCTACAAGCTGCGCTGCCGCGGCCAGGCGACGCCGTCGTCGCGCGAGCTGGTCTACGAGGTGTTCGTCGAGGAGGTCATCGACGGCCCGATCCCGACGCTCTTCGCGGACCTGCTCGTCACCGTCGACGGTCGCAAGGCCTTTCACTGCCGGCGCATGGGCCTGCGGCTGGTGCCCGGCTGGCCGATGGACTCAAAGCCCGAGCTCGTCGCCTCGCTCGTCGACACGCGCCCGGTCGCCTCCGAGAACGGCTTCAAGTTCGGCGCCCACTCGCTGCTCGCCTGCGCGTGGGGCAGGCCGTCCGAGGCCTTCGGGCCGATGTACGCGCCCTTCGACGGCACCCGCCGCGTCCCGCGGCTGCCGGGACCGCCGTATCAGTTCATGTCACGCATCAGCCGCGCCGAGGGCGGCGTCGGGGCGATGAAGGTCGGCAGCAGCATCGAGTGCGAGTACGACGTGCCGCCGGACGCCTGGTACTTCGACGCCAACGGCGCGCGCACGATGCCCTTCTGCGTGCTGCTCGAGGCCGCGCTGCAGCCGTGCGGCTGGCTCGCGTCGTACATCGGCAGCGCCACCACGACCGAGCACGACCTGTCGTTCCGCAACCTCGACGGCCAGGGGCGCGTGCTCGTCGAGGTGCTGCCGGACGCCGGCATCTTCCGCACCCGCTCCAAGCTGACCAACGTCTCCGGCTCGGCCGGGATGATCATCGTCTCCTTCGACGTCACCTGCCTCGTCGGCGAGACGCCGGTCTACGAGCTGAAGACGGTCTTCGGCTTCTTCCCGAAGGAGGCCCTCGAGGCGCAGAGGGGCCTGCCTGTCCCCGACGACGAGCGCGAGGCGCTGACCGCGCCGTGTGACGAGAGCGTCGATCTGCGCGCGCGGCCCGAGCGCTGGTTCGCCCGCGGCCCGAAGCTCGCCGAGCCGATGCTCTGCATGATCGACCGAGTCACCGGGATCTGGCCGGAGGGCGGCGCCAAAGGCCTCGGCCGCTTCCGCGCAGAGCACGACGTGCGCAAGGACGCCTGGTTCTTCAAGGCGCACTTCTTCCAGGACCCGGTGCAGCCGGGGTCGCTGGGCATCGAAGCGATGCTGCAGCTCCTGCAGTTCGCGATGATTCGGCTCGGGCTCGCCGACGGCGAATGGTCGAACGGCCGCTTCGAGCCGATAGCGCTCGGCGTGGAGCAGACCTGGAAGTACCGGGGCCAGGTCCTGCCCAAGAACCAGCGCGTCACCACGCTGCTCGACATCGTGCGCGTCGAGGAGGACGAGCGCGGCAGGCTGGCCGTCGCCGACGCGTCGTTGTGGGTTGACGGGATGCGCATCTACGAGGCCAAGGGCCTGGGCATGCGCATCACGAGGACTCGATCGCCGGTCTCGACGACCGCGCCGAAATCGGGGACCGGAGGCCCGGCCTTCGTGCCGGCCGCCTCCGCTCACCCCGAGCTTGTCGAGGGGCCCGAGAACCCGGAGAGCACCGGATCGCCGGCCCTCGTGCCGGCCCCCTCCGCTCACCCCGAGCTTGTCGAGGGGCCCGAGAACCCGGAGAGCACCGGATCGCCGGTCTTCGTTCCGGCCTCCTCCACAGGAACGCCGGCCTCTGGGACCGGATCGCCGCTCGGCAGCATCTCGACGCCTTCCCTCGACTCCGAGGCTCCCGCTGGTCGCCTCTACGCTCGGGATGACCGGGGCGACGCGCGGCATGACCGCCAGCGGGATGAAGAGACGCTCGATCCCTCGATCCACACCTGGCTCAACGACCACCATCCGACCTGGACCGTGCCCGCGCTGCCACTGATGTCGATGGTCAACCGCCTCGCCGCTGCTGCAGCACAGCGCTCGCCGGCAAAACGCGTCATCGCCATCGAGGACGCGCGCGCCCTGCGCTGGCTACCGGTCCCCGGCCCCGCAAAGCTGCGGACCAGCATCGAGCCCGCCACAGACGGCGCCTTCGACGCCACTCTGCTCGCCTGGCGAGACGCCGCGCGCGCGGAGTTGTCGCGCTTCGAGCCGGCCGCCTCCGGCCGCGTCGTCCTCGCTGACCGCTATCCCGAGCCCGAGAGCCCGTGGAATCCGCCCGCCGACGCGCAGCCAGTCCCCGATCCGTACGAAGCCGGCTCTCTCTTCCACGGCCCCTCGTTCCAGCTCCTGCGTTCGCTCGCCATCGGAAAGGCGGGCTCGACCGCGATCCTCGACGCCGCCGCCGGCGGCGCTCCGCGCGGCCTGCTGCACGAAACCCTGCTCGACGGGCTGACGCACGGCATCCCGCACGACGGCCTCTGCGCCTGGAGCCCCAAGATCCCGCCGGACCTCGTCGCCTATCCCCATCGCGCGACGCTGCGGCTTTTTGGCGATCTTCCACGCGAGGGCCTGATTCGACTCGAGACGCGCTTTGCCGGCTTCGACGGCGACACGCGCTTCCCGAGGCTCGAGATCCAGGCGATTGCCGAGGGCCGCGTCCTCGCTCACCTCGCTCTCGTCGAGGTGCTCTTTCCCAAAGGTCCCATCGGCCGTGCTGAGCCGCGCGCACGCCGGGCCTTTCTCCGGGACCGCGCCTTCGTCGAAGGCGTCCGCCTCTCCACCGACAACGGCGTGACCACGCGCCTGGCCGCCGAAGCGGTGCGCGCGAGCGACTGGCTGCCCGGCACGATCGCCGCGGCCTTTGGCGCCGAGCCTGCCGATCTCGGAACGCTCGCCGCGAAGGAGCACGTCGCGGCGCGCGCTCAGGTCCATCCTGCAACCGTCCAACTCGTCGGCAGCGGACAGGCCGCGCGCTGCGAGGCCGAGCCGTTGACACTGCGGCCGCTGGAGATCGAGAGCGCGGGCAACGAGGCGACCGTGCGCGATACGGGCGAGCCGCGGCTCGATCTCGCGCAGGTTCGCGACTACTGGGCCCGCTACTTCCACATCGGCCGCTGGCCGGTCGAGGATCTCTACTTCGGGATGGCCGAGCGCTTCGTGAAGCGCGTCCGCCTCGTGGACCCTATGTCGCTCTCGGCCTATCGTGGCCGGCCGTTCCTCTACGTCGGCAACCACCAGGTCGGCATCGAGTCCCTGATGTTCTCGCTGCTGACCGCGGGCCTGACCGGCGTGCCGACCCTGACGCTCGCCAAGGCCGAGCACAGGACGACCTGGCTCGGGCTGCTCATCAAGCACGCCTTCGCCTACCCCGGCGCCCACGACCCCGGCGTCATCACCTACTTCCAGCGCGACGAGCCCGATCAGCTCCCGATCGTCATCGCCGGGCTCGGCGAGGAGCTGCGGCGCGGCAAGTCGGTGATGGTCCACGTCGAAGGCACCCGCGCGCTCTCCTGCCGCCCGCCGGTCATCAAGATGAGCGGCGCCTTCCTCGACATGGCGATAGCCGTGAGCGCCCCGGTCGTGCCGGTGCGCTTCGTCGGCGGGCTGCCCGTCGCGCCACTCGGGAAACGCATCGAGTTCCCCGTCGGCATGGGACGCCAGGACCTCTACTTCGGAAGGCCGATTCCACCCGACGAGCTCTCGACGCTGCCCTACAAGGAGCGCAAGGAGCGCGTCATCGCCGCCATCAACGCGCTCGGTCCGTCGAACGCCGTCGAGGAGCCGCTACCCGGCGATCCCGCCTTCGCGGCGCTGGTCGCCGAGCGCGTCGAGCGCACCGGGGCCTCGCACGAGCACGCCACGCTGCTCGAGGTGCTCCGCGAGCTGCGCTCGCCGCATCCGGAGGTCCGCGAGCTGATCGAGGCCGAGGACGAAGGCCTGCTCTCCCTCGCCGGCGACGGAAAGGGCCGCTGGCTCGCCGAGCTCGCCCGAAGGCTCTATGGCGAGCGGGGCGCCAAGGTCATCGTGGGCGGTCGATGACTCGAGCGAAGCGGCAGGTTCTGGTCCGGCGTCGGGAGGCTCCGGCGCCGCTGGCCGGGTCCAGCAACGTGCGTGACACGCAGTCCAAGCCTGGTCCCTCGACCCGGCGAATGCGCAAGAGCCTGCTCGCCTGGTTTGACGCCCACCAGCGCGACCTGCCCTGGCGCCGCCGGCGCGATCCGTATGCGGTCTGGCTCTCCGAGGTGATGCTCCAGCAGACGCAGGTGGCGACGGTCGTCCCCTACTTTGAGCGCTTCCTCGCGCGCTTCCCGGACGTACAGGCGCTCGCCGACGCCGAGCTCGCCGAGGTCCTCTCGCTCTGGCGCGGCCTCGGCTACTACTCGCGGGCCCGCAACCTCCATCGAGCCGCGCAGCTCATCGCCAAGCGAGCCTTTCCGAGCACGGCACAAGGGCTGCGCGAGCTGCCGGGCCTCGGGCGCTACACGGCCGCCGCGGTCGCCTCGTTCGCGTTCGGCGAAGCCGTCGCGGTGCTCGACGGCAACGTCTCGCGGGTGCTCGCCCGGCTCCGTGCCATCGAAGGCCCGCTCGGCTTGTCGGAGGCAAGGCTCTGGGCCGAGGCCGAAGCCCTGCTCGACCGTTCGCGGCCCGGCGCCTTCAACGAGGCGATGATGGAGCTGGGCGCGCTCGTCTGCGTCCCCGGCGAGCCGCGATGTGGCAAGTGCCCGCTCGAGAAGGACTGCGCGGCGAGGGCGAGCGGGCTCGAGCGCGCGATCCCGGCGCCCAAGCCCCGGCCCGAGCGCAAGCGACTGCGCATGGCGTGCGGCGTGGCGGTCACCCGGGGGCGCGTGCTCCTCGCGCGGCGCGAAGAGAAAGGCCTCTTCGGCGGGCTCTGGGAGCTGCCGAGCGTCGCGGTCGAAGGCGCTTCGCCTCGCGAGTCGCTCGCCGCCATCGGACTGCGCGCAACCGGCGACGAGCCGCTCGCGTCGGTGCGCCGCACCCTGACGCATCGAGAGCTGACGCTCGAGCTGTACCGGTGCCGGACGCCGAGGGGCGCGCTGGTGGGGTTCATCGAGCAGCGCTTCGTCGCGCGCTCGGAGCTGGCGCAGCTCGGCATCTCGACCGCGATGGCCAAGGGGCTCGCGCAGGTGGAGTCGCTGCTCGGCGGCTGAGGGTCCGAGGCGATCGGAGCCTCGCGCCTGCCCTGTGCGCCGTTCGCCCGCTCAAACGCGCGCCGAAAACGCGATTTGCAGAGTGCCAGTCGCCGTCTTCACAACAAAAGACGCGATTGGCCGCCGCCAGTCGTCTTCTTCACGACAAAAGACGCGATTGGCCGCCGCCAGTCGCCTCCTTCACGACAAAAGACGCGATTGGCCGCCGCCAGTCGCCTCCTTCGCGACGAAGACCGCGATTGGCCCTGGGCAAGTCGCCTTTTTCGCCACGAAGACGCAACTGGTCACGGTATGAGGCGACTTCTCAAAGCGAAAGAACGCGATTCCCCTAGGCAAGTCGCCTTCTTCGCCGCCGAACCGCGGCCGCCCTCGGAAGAGTGATTGGCACGCGACGCCTGATTCGCGGAGCTTGCCGCGGATTCGCTCACACCTCCAGCCTCGGAAGCGAGCCTGGAAGTCGAGCCTCCCTACACCGGCAGCCCGCCGCCACGCCGCTCCAGGCTGAGCCGCCCCAACTCCGCGAGCACCAGATCGAGCCGCTTGCCCACGTCGAGCTGCTCGAGGACCGATTGTCGAAGCTCGGCGGCGTCGAACAGCCCCGCTGCGGCCAGGTCGCACAGCCGGCCGGCCTCGGGCACGCTCGTCGCCGCCTCGGTCAGCCCGCGGCGCTCGCGCTCGGGCAGAGTCGGGGCGAGCGCGAGGATCAAGCGCCGCAGCTCGACCGGCGCCGCGAGCCCGGCCGATGACTCCTCGAGAGCCTGGGCCTCGACGACGCGGTAAGGCCGCTCCGAGTGCAGAACGCGCAGGATGCGCACGCGAGAGAGGCCGCGGACGACCAGGTCGATGGCGCCGCTGGAGAGCCGCTGCTCGCGCTCGATGACGCCCGCGCCGGCAATCGGCCGCAGCTTCGCCGAGGGCTCGCCCTCGGCAGACTTCTGCTGCACGAGCATCACCACCGCGAGCACCCGGTCGGCCGCGACCGCGTCGTAGACGAGCGCCCGATGGCGCGGGTCGAAGGCGCGCAGGCGCAGCGCGGCTCCGGGCAGCAGGACTCCGGAAGGCAAGGTGAGGGCCTTGAGCCGCGGCAGCGCCGCGAGGACGGCCTGGGAGCTGCCAGAATCGCGCTGTCGCTCGTCGCTCAGTGCCTTCGCCCTCGCGCGGACTGCGTGGTGATGACCTGGCTCGACCGCATCTCATCTGCCTTTTTCCCGGCTTGCGACCAGGTCGGGCGCGGAAGAAAGCCCCCTGCTCCGCCGCCGGAACAGGGGGCCAAAACCGCATTCGCCCCAGTCGCCTTACGTCGGCCGAACCGTGCTGGGCGGCGCCGCCTCGGGGGTGACGGTCGGCTTGGACTTCTTCGGCGCCACCTTCGCCGCGCCGCTGGCGATGCGCATCCCGTAGAACGAGCGCCAGACGAAGTAGATGGCGATGAGGGTGAAGACGATGCCCGCGCCCACGCGCGCGGTGGTGCTCATCTCCTCGGCGAGCTCGACCGCGAGCAGGCCGAAGAGCGTGGTGAACTTGATGATGGGGTTGAGCGCGACCGAGCTGGTGTCCTTGAACGGATCGCCCACGGTGTCGCCGACCACCGTCGCCGCGTGCAGCTCGGTGCCCTTCTCCTTCATGTCGGTCTCGACGACCTTCTTCGCGTTGTCCCAGGCGCCGCCGGCGTTGGCCATGAAGATGGCCTGGTAGAGGCCGACGATGGCGATGGAGATGAGGTAGCCGATGAAGAAGTAGGACTCGATGCAGGCAAACCCGAGGGTGATGAAGAAGACGGCCAGGAAGATGTTGAACATGCCCTTCTGCGCGTACTGCGTGCAGATCTCGACGACCTTCTTGCTGTCTTCGACCGAGGCCTTCTCGCCGTCGAGCTTGATGTTGGCCTTGATGAACTCGACCGCGCGGTAGGCGCCGGTGGTGACCGCCTGCATCGAGGCGCCGCTGAACCAGAAGATGACCGCGCCGCCGGCGATGAGGCCGAGCAAGAACGGCGAGTGGAGGATCGACAGGTTCGACAGCAGATCGGCCTGCAGGCCGTTGGTGAGCATCATGATGATCGAGAAGATCATCGTCGTCGCGCCGACCACCGCGGTGCCGATGAGCACCGGCTTGGCGGTCGCCTTGAAGGTGTTGCCCGCGCCGTCGTTCTCCTCGAGGAAGTCCTTGGCCTTCTCGAAGTCGACCTCGAAGCCGTACTCCTTCTTGAGCTCCTCCGCGACGCCGGGGAGCGACTCGATCATCGACAGCTCGAAGATCGACTGGGCGTTGTCGGTGACCGGGCCGTAGGAGTCGACCGCGATGGTGACCGGGCCCATGCCGAGGAAGCCGAAGGCGACCAGGCCAAAGGCGAAGACCGACGGGGCGATCATGATGCCGCCGAGCCCCTGGGTGCTCACCCCGTAGGCGATGGCCATCAGGCCGACGATGACCACCGCGCCCATCCAGAAGGCGCTGTAGTTGCCGGCGACCAGGCCCGAGAGGATGTTGAGCGAGGCGCCGCCCTCGCGCGAGGAGGTGATGATCTCCTTGACGTGGGCCGAGCGGGTCGAGGTGAAGACCTTGACGACCTCGGGGATGATCGCGCCGGCCAGGGTGCCGCAGGTGATGATGGTCGCCAGCTTCCACCACAGGCTCGAGTCGCCGGCGAGGTCGGGGATGATGAGCCAGGAGGCGAGGTAGGTGGCGCCCACCGAGATGATCGAGGTGATCCAGACCAACGTGGTGAGCGGCGCCTCGAAGTCCATCTTGTCGGCCTTGGCGTACTTGGCCTTGGCCAGGACATCGTTGATGCCGTAGGCGATCATGCTGGTGAGGAGCATCGCGACGCGCATCACGAAGATCCAGACGAGGAGCTGCACCTGCGCCTCGACCGAGCTGACGGCGAGGAGGATGAAGCTGACCAGCGCGACGCCGGTGACCCCGTAGGTTTCGAAGCCGTCGGCGGTCGGGCCGACCGAGTCGCCGGCGTTGTCCCCGGTGCAGTCGGCGATGACCCCGGGGTTGCGGGCGTCGTCCTCCTTGATGCGGAAGACGATCTTCATCAGGTCCGAGCCGATGTCGGCGATCTTGGTGAAGATGCCGCCGGCGATGCGCAAGGCCGAGGCGCCGAGCGACTCGCCGACCGCGAAGCCGATGAAGCAGGCCCCCGCGCTCTCGTTGGGCACGAAGAGCAGGATGACCAGCATCATCACCAGCTCGGTGGCGATGAGCAGCATGCCGATGCTCATGCCGGCCTTCAGCGGGATGGCGTAGGTGGGGAACGGCTTGCCCTTGAGGCTGGCGAAAGCGGCGCGCGAGTTGGCGAAGGTGTTGACGCGGATGCCGAACCAGGCGACCCCGAAGCTGCCGCCGATGCCGATGAGGCTCCAGAGCAGGATCAGGACGACCTTCGGGATTTCCATGTGCCGCAGCCACCCGAAGTAGAAGACCATGATGGCGCCGATGAAGGCCTCGAGGATGAGCAGGAACCTGCCCTGCGTCAGCAGGTAGGTCTTGCAGGTCTCGTAGATGAGCTCGGAGATCTCCCGCATCGCCTTGTGGACCGAGAGGTTCTTGAGCTGCAGGTACTGCACGACGCCAAAGCCCAGGCCGATGAGACAGACGAAGAGCCCGATGACCAGCAGCGCCCGGCCGCTGAGTCCTCCGACGAAGGTGACGCTGGAGAGGTCGGGGGTGACGAGGTCAGCCTCGCTGGCAAAGGCCGTCGCCGACGACAGGAGTACAAGCAGCCCCGCGGCGCTGGTCGCGAGGCGAAGGGCAAGGGTCTTCAGGCGGATCATTCGAGCTCCTGTGCGTATGCGGCGCGGGCGTCTGGCGTGGCGCCATCGGCTGCCGGCAAAGGGGCAGAGGCACCCGCGTGCGCCCGGGGGGCGACCGCGCGTGCGGGTGGCAAAAGCTGGGGATAGGGCAGCGCTGGTCTGCGAACTGAGCACCGTCCGTATCAGCGAGGGTTTACGCGGTAGCTCACGACCAGGTCAAGCGGATTGGAGGCTCCCGGCGGGCGCCATCACGCGAGTGCGCCTGGAGGCTTCCCGGAAGTCCCAGCGCCTGCTCGCATGGCTGACCATCGGGCATGGCGGGCGCGCCGCGCTTCGAGGTCCCGGCGTGCCCGTTCCAAGCTCGGCGTGAGAGGCGGAGGGCGCCGATTGCGGCCGGCGCGGACTGTCCGGGCGGGAATCGACCTGCATCGAGTCCAGCGCGTTCCCAGGCACGCCGACCCGCGGAAACCGTGCGCCAAGTGGTCGAACTGCTCGCGGTCTTGACGGCGATCTATCTACGCCCTTGTTGACCAGCGAGCTGCCGTCCGTCCGGCTGCTCAACGCGATCCGCGTCGCCCCGGCCCACCTCGAGTCCTTCCTCGCCGAGCACAAAGGCTTTCGCCGCGGGCACAACTTGACGTTAAGTCAACGGTTGCGCATTCTTTCCCTGTGACCCTGCCGAAGCTCAGACCCTCGCGACCGTGCGCGGTTACGTCTCGGCAGGCCGCTGGTTGCTGTCCGCTCACGCCAAGCGACGGGCCATCGAGCGAGGAATCAGGTTGGAAGACGTTCGCTTCGCGCTGGTGTCGGCCGTGACCTGTTGCGACCAAGGCGACGGGACGTGGAAGGTTCCGAGCAGCGACCCGGACGGCGACGAGCTGACAGCAATCGTCGCGCGGGAAGACGGCGTGTTGGTGGTGACGCTCTTCTGAGCCGAGGTGCCCATGAAGCGGTGTTTACAGTGCAAGGGCGAGAGGCTGTCGGAAGCGACGACCGAAGAGCGGCTCGAGGTGGCCGGCAAGACCTTCGAGGCATCGGTCCCGGTCATCCGATGCGCCGACTGCGGCGAGAGCTACTACCCCGGCCCCGAGCTTGAAAGGTTCGAGTTGGAAGTGGCAGGGGCGCTGGCCGAGCACGGCGAGATTTCGGCCGAGGCCTTCCGATTCATGCGAAAGGCGCTCGGGGTGCGCGCCTGCGAGCTGGCCGAGCTGTTGGACGTGGCGCAAGAGACGGTGTCGAGGTGGGAGCATGGCCGCCTGCCCATCGAACGCCGGGCCGCGGCGCTCCTGTCGGCGATGGTGCTCGACCGGCTCGAGGGTCGGACGGCGACGCTGGACCGGCTCAAGGCGCTGCTCAAGCCTGAGCCGCTGCCCTCCCTTGTGCGCGTGGTGCCGCGGTCGGCCTGAGCGCCGCCCCGGTCGGCTGACCATGATCCGGGCGCCGCTTGGAGTCCGAAGCCGTCGCCCACCTGCCTGTCGAGGACCTGCGCGCCACGGTCGCCTCGCTGCCGACCGTGCCCGCGCCCGAAGCCGCCCGCGCCGTGGCGAACGCGCCTCGTGCTACCCGGAGGCTACCCGGAGCCCCGAACCCGCAAAGCGAAGGGCCGGAGCCCGTCGGGTTTCCCCAGGAGTCTCCGGCCCTTAGCTGTGTGAGCGCGGAAGGAATCGAACCTTCAACCTATGGATTAAGAGTCCATTGCTCTGCCAGTTGAGCTACGCGCCCTTCCTCTCCCGCCCGACCTGCGAACTACCCGTCGTGCGAAAGCGGCGCGGTTTGTAGCCGAGCTCTTTGCTGTTGTCAACACTTGAACGACAGTTTCTTCCCGCTCTGGGATCCACCGCGCCGGCCTCTCACGTCGGTCGACCGGCTGCCACCGGCCAATCGGCCCGGGGATGGATGCGAGCCTCCACCCCGCCGGCGGCCTCTCACGCCAGTCGACCGCCGTCGACGACGGCCCCGCCCGCCGCACGCTCAGGGGAACTCGGACGGATCCAGAGGCATCCGCTCGCTCGGCTGAGCGCTCAGCTCAGGCTCCTCTTCCGGCGGGACCTCCGGCGTGACGCCTGACGGGAAGAACTGGACCTGGTCCGGAAGGATGTCTTCGGACTCGCCTGTGTCCTCGACGGGCTTGGGCAGGCCTCCGGTCATGTCCGCGCCATAGGGCGCCGCTCCGTTGCCCGCGCTGCCCGGCTCGGCCTCGTCCATCGTCGCGTCGAAGCCCGTCAGCTCGTCCGTGCGCTCCCGCGGGTCCTGGTTGTTTCGGTTGGGGTTCGGCATGGTCGCGCGTTCACCTTTCGCCACTTCTCATCTCTTGACGTTGCGGCCGGCGGCCCCGCGCGGCAAGTCCAGGAGGCGACAGGGAGAGGGAGCCGGCGAACGATGAACCGGACCGAGGCAGGCGCGAACGGGCAGCCCGCGGCCAGGCCGGAGGCTCGGCCCCGCCTGCGGCGGCGACTTCGGCCAGCACCAGGCTCGCTGGGCGAGCCCTCGAGACGTATTCGCGAGGTCTCCCTGACCTCGGCCGCCCTCCGGCTCACCCGAGCGCCGTCTCCCGAGGGATGAGAGAGGCGGAGTCGCGGGGGCCTCGACTTCGGCCTGCCCCGAGCCTGCCGAGAGGCTCGGGCTGACCGTCTATCGCTCGAAGGATTCTTCGAGGGCGCATTCAGTGTGCGACCGCCCGCCGAGCCTCTTCCGCGTGTTGGCCATCGGGGAATTCGCGCAGGTAGCGCCGGTATTCGGCGTCGGCGTCGACCGGCATCGACATCTGGTCGAAGCACCGCGCGCGGAGCCAGCGGGCCTTTTCACGCCCTGAGGGCGCGCTCATGTCCTCGAGGTACTCGGCGAGGAAGAGCTGGTATCTCGGGCACTCGCCTCGCGAGGCCGCGAACTCGGCCTCGTTCAGGAGCTGCTCCTCGACGCTTATCGCCGCTGGGTAGCGAGGCGGCTGCCCCTGCGGCATGCGTGGAGCGGGCTTGGCCTCGAGCAGCGGAGCCTGCGGCGCCGGGGCGACAGGGCCCGACGGCGCGGGCGGCGGCTCGACGATGGCCGCAGCGCTGGGAAGCGTCGCGGGGGGCGCCGGTTCGCTCGCCGGGGCCGCCACCGCAGGCTGCGCCGGCGACGGGGCGGCCACCTTCGGGCGCGCAGGCGCGGCCACCGCGACCTCGACCCCGAGCGCGCCCAGGTCGTCGGCGACCCGCGGGGTGAGGCCGAAGAATCTGACCGAGCCGTCCTTGGGATTGACGAGGGCCCGCTCGCCCGCCCGGACGAAGGTCTGCGGCTCCCCGCGCTCGAGGGCGACGACGCCTTCGGCGACCGCGACCTCGAGCTCGCCCGCGCCGAGCGACACGGTGAACGCCGTGCCCACGACGCGCACCTGGACGCCCGCCGCTTCGACGACGAAGGCCTTGCGAGCGACGTGCGCCGCCTTGATGGCGACGCGTCCCTCTTCGAGCTCGAGCCTGACCTCGTCAGCCGCGAGGTGGGCCAACCGCATCCGGCTCGACTCGGCGACCCGCACCCGGCTGCCCTCGGGCAACCCGAGCACGGCACGGCCATCGTCCGGGGTCGAGACCGTCTTGCCGGCAGCGACCGCCTCGCCTTCGGCGAGCCCCGCCGCGGCGCCGTCGACGCGGGCGCCGAAAACCGCCTCGGCGATGGCGGGCGCGGGGGCCTCGGCGACAGTCGGCGCGTCTGAGGAGACTGGCGCCCGGTCGACCACCAAGAACAGCGCGATGCAGGCGGCCGCGGCCAGACCGAGGCCCCATTGAAGGCCAAACGGCCAACGCGGCTCGAGCCGCGCCATCCTGCGGGCCGCAGCGCTCGTCACCTGGTCGTCGGCGCGCCGCCAGTCGACACAAGGATCGACCGATGAGGCGAGCGAGAGCACCTGGCGCGTCGCGCGCAGGGCTTCGACCTCGGCGCGGCATTCGGAGCACGCCTCGAGGTGCGCCTCCAGGTGTTCACGCTCGGCGGGCGAGAGCTCGCCGGCGACATGGGACCAAAGGCTCTTGCGCTCTTCACACGCCATGGGCCCCTCCTGTCGTTGGGGACTTCAACAGCTTCTGCATCGCCTCGTTGAACTCCAGGCGAGCGTGGTGCAGCCGCGAGCGCACCGTGTTGGGCGAGGTCGAGACCGCCTGCGCGATCTCCTCGGGGCCCATGCCGCAGAGCTCATGGTAGACGAAGACGATTCGCTTCTTGGCGGTCAGGCCCTCGAGCGCCGCCTGCACCAGACGCGAGGCCTCACGCCTGGCCGCTTCGCCCTCTGGATCGGCCTGGCGCGAGGCGTCGAACAACCCCGGAACCTCGGGGATTTCGGCCATCACGTCCTCGGGCCTTCGCCGCCGCCACCGCAGGTGCATCAGCGCGACGTTCGCGCAGACACGGTAGAGGAAGGTCCGAAAGCGCGCCTCGCCGCGAAACGACTTCACCGCGGTCAGCAGGCGCAGGTACGTCTCCTGGATCAGATCCTCGATGTCGGCCCGGCGCCCGACCAGGCGATACAGCGTGCGCGCGGTCTCCTCGCGGGTGAGGCGATAGAGCTGATCGAAGGCGGCGATGTCGTCCTGGCGGATCCGCTCGACCAGGGCGCACAAGACCGCATCGTCCGCGCCGGCGCGCGGCGGCGGGCTCTGCGTGGGCACGGATTGGGGGGCGGCGACGGGCGCCAAACGCACGCCTCCAGTCTCAACGGAGTCCAGTCGTTCGAGCTGGCGCGGGGACTCTAACCTGCCGAACATCGATTCGCGAAGCGCGAGGGCGACCACGGTTTCGGTTCCTTTCACGGCGTCGCCGCCGCGGTGCAGCACATCCTTCGTTGCCGCGGGACGAAGGAGCGATCAAAGACAGTTGGGAGTCGACGTCGACAGTCGAGCTGGCGGGACGCTTCGCCGGGTGCCCTCTTGCCGTGGCGAGAGACCAAGCTAGGCGCAAGGTCGAGCCCGCGCTCGGCGCAGTACGACGGCAGCCGACTCGCGCGCACCTGAGAGTCCATTCCGCGCCTCTTCTCGGGCTCGGCAAGAACGCGTCTTCACGCCGAGGCGTCGGCTGGCTCTGAGCACGTCGCTAGCTTGAGGAGGCGGACCTGCGAGTCCTTTCGACTCCGATCTCCCTTCGGTCGGCGCTACGCGCCCGGAATGACCGTTGAAGTCCGAGCTGCTTGGACAGGAGTCGCGCGCGCCTTCGCTCCGAGCGAAGCCCCGGGCTGGCGGCTCGACTCTCGACTCTCGCGCCGGCCGAGCATGTGCTCGATTCCAGGCCGGGCGCATTGCCATGCGCCCCTACCCACCGAGCGGCTGCTCAACCTGCTCTTCAATCTCGGCCCGACTCCCAACTCACAACTCAAAGCTCCCAACTCACATCCGCCTTTGATCGCTTCGCCGCTGGCGGGCAACCAACCGGTCGAACGCGTCGGAAACGCGCCAACCGAAGAGACCCAACCCCGGAGAAGCCCATGAATCGAAGCCCTCGTCGTTCCCTCATGACCGTTGCGCTGGTGGCCCTGGGCGCCGCGGCGCTGCTCGCCGGCTGCAAGTACGAATACCCTTGCGACGGCACCAGCAGCGGCTGCCAGCCGCCGCCCTGCGTCGACTGCGCCGGCACCTACTGCGTGGGCGACGCCGAGTGTGGCCCCGGCTTCGCGTGCGTCAATTCGACCTGCGCCCCGGTTCAGGACGAGGGCTGCACCAGCAACGCCGACTGCGCCAACGATTCGGCCTGCGTCGACGGCATCTGCAAGCCGTTCTGCCGGTCAAACGGCGACTGCGACGAGGGGCAGTACTGCATCCGCGGCGCCTGCCGCGAAATCCCGGACAACGCGCTCGTCTGCCAGACCTCCGCCGACTGCCTGCAGGGCGGCACGTGCATCAACGGGTTCTGCACGCTGGTGTGCGCCAAGGACGCGGACTGTCCAACCGGCGAGGTCTGCGAGGACTACTACTGCAAGAAGGTCGAGCTGCCGGCCGACCCCGACGGCGGCGTGACCGATCCTCCGGATGCGGGCGAGCCCGACACCTGCGCGCGCAACTCGGATTGCGCTCCGGGCAGCTACTGCATCAACGCCCAGTGCCACCTCGGCTGCGCCGCCGACAACGACTGCCCCTCGACCGAGCGTTGCCAGGCGGGCATCTGCCAGCCGCGTCCGACCGAGGAGTGCGCGACCGGCGCCGACTGCCCCGAGGGCAATGACTGCGTCGACGCGTCCTGCCGCGCCCGCTGCGTCGAGACCTCCGAGTGCCCGGCCGGCGCGGTCTGCAAGCTCGGCTACTGCATGCCCGGAAGCGGCGCGGCCTGCACTTCGCACTGCGACTGCCCGGTCACCGAGCGCTGCGTCGACGGCATCTGCCAGCCTTAAGCCGCCTTCCTCGCCCGCTTTGAAAGAAAGCCCCCGGGCCTGCGCTCGGGGGCTTTTCTTGTCGCGCGCGCGAGCGTCTGTCCGAAGGGCTCGCCGCGCCGGCCTTCTTGCGCGACCTACTTCGCCTTCTCAGCTACGGCGTGCGCGATGTAGTTGGCGACGTCCGAGGCCTTGCTGCCCGGGCCAAAGCCGGCCTCGAAGCCAAGCTCGAGGGCCAGCTTGTGGTCGATACGAGGACCGCCCAGCAGCAGGATTGTCTTCCCGTAGATGCCCGCGTCCTTGGCCTTCTGGATGAAGTCGCGCGAGTTGTCGAGGTGCACGTCGCGCTGGGTGACGATCTGCGAGACGAGGATGGCGTCGGCGTTGGCGGCCTTGGCCTTGGCGATCAGCTCTTCGTTGGGCACCTGCGCCCCGAGGTTGCGAGCGTCGAACATCGGGTAGCGCTCGAGACCGAAGTCGCCGTCGAAGCCCTTCATGTTCATGATGGCGTCGATGCCCACCGTGTGGCTGTCGGTGCCGGTACAGGCCCCGAGGACGACCAGCCGGCGGCCGATGGTCTTCCCGATCCACTCGTTGAGCTGCACGCGCCCCATCTTCTTGATGATGACCTCGGGGACGTCGATCTCGCCGTAGTCGATCGAATGGCTGCTGCGCCCGTAGACCACGAAGAACGAGTAGTTCTCGGCGGCCCGCTCCATCGTCGCCACCTTGGCGTCGACAAAGCCCATCTTCTTCATGAACAGGCGCGCGGCCTCCTTCGCCTTCTCCGAGGGGGGAACCGGAAGCACGAAAGCGGTCTGTACGATCCCGTCATCCATCCGGTCGCCATAGGGCCGGATGATCTGCTTGGCCTTGGTCTCGCTCACCTTGTCGCTCCATCGGCGCCGCAAGGAGGGCGCCTTCGTCTCGAGGTTCGATTCGCGGGGGTAGCGCTGAGGTCGAAAGGCCCGATCAGGCCTTGGGGCTGCGGCCCTCGAGGATCTCCAGGAAGGGGTTGAAGTAGTGCTCGCCCTTGCCGAGCACGCCCTCGAGCCCCTTGCCACCGGTCTCGGTGCGGGCGATGTCGCCGAAGCGCGCTTTGCCGATGGCCGGCATCAGGCCGGTCTTCTCGACCTCCTCGAGCAGCTCCATCGCCTCGCCGAAGACCTTGCGCGCGCGGCCGGCGATGACCCCGTCCGGCTTGAGCACGAACTCGTCGGCGATGCCGTCGAAGGCCCGGTAGACGTAGCCGGCGCCCTTGAGCGCGACGTAGCGGTCCATCATCAGCGGGGTGTGCATCGCCTCGGTCATCATGCCGAGCAGGTGAATTCCCTGGCCGGTCCATTTGGCCACGATGTCGGCCATCAGGTCGTAGGCGTGGCTCCAGAAGATGTCGCCGCTCTTGTGTTTGGTCGGCGGCATGTACTTGAGCGGGGCGTCCGGGAAGCAGCGGCGCACGAGCATCGCCTGGCCCAACTCGAGCAGGAAGGTCTGGGGCAGCGCCGGGTCGAGCTCATAGGCAAGACCTATCCCGAGCTGCCAGTCCTTGAGCCCGGCGCGCTTGCCGAAGGCCTCGTTGATGAACTCGCTGGCGACCACCGTGTAGGCGGCATCGAAGGCGTCGGCGGTGGTGACGTAGTTGTCCTCGCCGGTGTTGATGATGATCCCGGTCAGGGCGCAGATGCGGCGCGAGAAGTACTGATCGATGAAGGTGCGCTGCATGTTGATGTCGCGGAAGAGGATTCCGTACATCGCGTCGTTGAGCAGCATGTCCAGCCGCTCCCAGGCCGCCGCGAAGGCGATCTCCGACATGCACAGACCCGAGGAGTAGTTGGTCAGGTGGATGTAGCGCCCGAGCCTCTTCGACTCCTCGTCGAGCGCCTCGCGCATGATCCGGAAATTCTCCTGCGTCGCGTAGGTGCCGCCGTAGCCCTCGGTCGTCGCGCCGTGGGGCACGTAGTCGAGCAGCGACTGGGCGGTCGAGCGGATGACCGCGATGATGTCGGCGCCGGCCTGGGCCGCGGCCTTGGCCTGCTCGACGTCGTCGAAGATGTTGCCGGTGGCGACGATGACGTAGCGCAAAGGAGCCTTGGCGGTGCCAAGCTCCTTCTTGAGCGCGTCGCGCTGCTCACAGCGGCGCAGCAGCTCGTCGACCGCCGCGCGCGTCTCCTTGCGCATCAGCTCGCGGATGGCCCCGTCCTCCTCGGCCGTGGGCGGGTCGAGCCTCTCGAGCGGCAGGGCGATGAGCTTCTCGACCGCGTCGAGGGGGCTGTTGGCACCCATGCGCAGGGCCCGGCCGAGCCACCAAGCCGCGCCGCGGTCGAGCACGCCGGCCGCGTGGAGCCTGTCGACGAGCGTGTTGACGAGCGGAACGCCCCGCGGCCCGGCACCCGACAGGCCATAAAGGCGCAGGACCGTCCGCTCGATAGAGACCGTCGTGTGCTGGCTGATGAAGCCGAGCACCGGCTCGGTGATTCGAGAGGCGAGCTCTCGAGCCTGGGCGACTTGGGAATCTTCGACAAAGAGGTTGGCCATGGACTCCACCGAGAGCCTCGCCCCAGGGGTGCGGGGCGGGCCCTTCTCACAGATGCGGTCGGCCGCCTGTCTCCCCTTGCTCGCGGAGAGCGGTTGGCCAGCGGACATAAGCCGCCTGCTAGATAAGCCGTTCAACCCTCGTTGATCAAGGGGGCGAATGACGGCCGGCGGCCAGAAGAAGCCGCTTGCCACGCGGCGAGGAGGCGAAGATAGAATCCGAGGCACGGCGAGGGGCGTTGAGGTGCAGATGCCGGCGAAGATCCTGGTTGTCGACGACGACAAGTTCCAGCTCATGTTCCTGAGCGACGTCCTGCAGGCGGCCGGCTTCGAGCCGATCGCGGTCTCCTCGGCCATCGACGCCCTGAAGATGGACCTCTCGCAGATCGCGCTGGTCCTCTCCGATGTGGAGATGCCGCGCATGGACGGGCGCTCGCTCGTCGAGGCCATCCGCACCATCAAGGGCAGCGAGGTCCCGTTCGTCTTCGTCACCGGTACGGCCGATCCTCGCTCGCTGCTCTCCGACGCAATCCAGTACCAGGCCGAATTCATCTCCAAGCCCGTCGCGCCCGAAGAGCTCATCGCGCTCGTCAAGCGGATGCTCGCGGGCTGAAGAGGCGTCGAAGAGAGTTGGACCCCGTCAGCCCGAGCATTGGTCGAGGGCTCCTCGACGGGGCGCGGGCCCCTTGGGCTTCGCTCGCTGCGAGCGGGCGCCCGTGTCTTGGTCGCGGCGGACTTCGCTGTCGCCAGCCAGAGAGAGAGCGACACGAGCCCACGCAAAGCTGCGCGTCTTCCTTGCCGACGGCGCCTCGCGTGGGTGAGAGCCTCCGAACGCCTGCAGCAGGGCCCAACCGGAGCCTGCCCTGCTTGCCTCCCATTCGAGCGTTCGAGTAGCCTCCCGCCTTCCGTTTTTCGGAGGGACCACCCGACCAAGGAGAGTGCCATGAAGAAGGGCGATCGCTACGGGCTTCACCGCGTCATCGAGCCGAAGGGCGTGCTCCCGCAGACCGCCGTCAAGGTCGACAACAACATGGAGATCTACGACAACGAGATCCTCTGTGACGTCGAGACCCTGAACGTCGACTCGGCGAGCTTCACTCAGATCGAGGAGCAGGCCGGTCACGACAAGGCGAAGATCGCCGAGATCATGCTCGGGATCGTCTCGGAGCGCGGCAAGCACCAAAACCCGGTCACCGGCTCGGGCGGCATGTTCATCGGCCGCGTCCACAAGATTGGCCCCGCGCTCGAGGGCAAGGTCGACCTCAAGCCTGGCGATCGCATCGCGTCTCTGGTCTCGCTCTCCCTCACCCCGCTGCGCATCGACAAGGTCAAAGAGATCCGCCCGGACATCGACCAGGTCGACATCGACGGCCAGGCGATCCTCTTCGAGAGCGGCGTGTGGGCCAAGCTGCCTCAGGACATGAGCCCGACCCTCGCCCTGTCGGTGCTCGACGTCGCCGGTGCCGTGCCGCAGGTGGCGCGGCTGGTCAAGCCGGGCGACACCGTCCTCGTGATCGGCGCGGGCGGCAAGTCGGGCATGCTCTGCATGCACGAGGCTCGCAAGCGCGCCGGCGTCACCGGCACGGTCATCGGCAACGCCCACAGCGCCAAGAGCACCGAGCGCGCCAAGGAGCTCGGCCTCGCCGACCACGTCTTCTCGGCGGACGCGACCCAGCCGGTCGAGGTGCTGAAGAAGGTCGAGGAGCTCACCGGCGGCAAGCTGTGCGACGTCGTGATCAACTGCGCCAACATCCCGAACACGGAGATGGCCTCCATCCTCTCCTGCAAGGATCGCGGGGCGGTCTATTTCTTCTCCATGGCGGTCAGCTTCACCAAGGCGGCGCTGGGCGCCGAGGGCGTGGGCAAGGACATCGACATGTTCATCGGCAACGGCTACGCCCACCGGCACGCCGAGATCTCGCTCAACGTCATGCGCGAGAACCCCACGCTGAAAAAGGTGTTCGAGGAGCTCTACGCGTAGCTCGTTCTGGTCGGCGTTGAGCACCCTGTGGGCTGACGAGAAGTCCTCGCGCACCGTGGTTCCGCGGCCGCCTGTCACACGGGCGGCCGCTCCGTTTTTTTCGCTTTACGCGCCCCTCCCCGCCTCGGCCAGCGCAGCCTCCAGGCGCACGGCGCACACCGCAAGCTCAAGGTGGTCGAACGAGGGCGGTAGTATTGCCTCTTCACTCTGCCGAAGGAGCTCCAGCCAAGTGGACGCTCAACTCTGCCCGACATGCGCTCAGGCATTCGAGCAACACCAGTTCGAAGGCCAGCCTTTTCGTTGGTGCGGGCGCTGCTCGATTCTCTCGGCGGGTGCCGACGAGCTCGAGCAAGTCGCCGAGGCGCTCCGCGAGGCGTGCAGAGCAGGAAAGAGACTCGACGAGCTGCTGCCTCCTGCGGACGGGCAGTGCTTCCCTGCCCGTGTGACAACGTGCCGAACCTGCGGGGGCGCGCTCTACCATGGCGATCGCTATGCCTGGTCGGTCTGCTCCAACTGCGCGATGCGCTTCGTCCCAATCCTCGAGCTTCCCGAGCTCGTCAGCGACCCGGCGCTCGCCCATCGAACCCCGCTCGGCATGCCGATCAAGATGACGAAGGAGACCGCGAGTCGCGAACGCTCGGCCAACTTCCTGCTTGGTGTCGCCTCGCTCGTCCTGGCGGGCCTGTGCGCGATGCTGACGGTTCAATACTGGGACGAGGTCTCGCTTGTCGCCATGCTGGGATCGAGACGGCACATCCCCACAGCGAACCTCTTTCCATTCGGCCTCCTCTTGTTCGGGACCTCAGGCGTCAGTCTGCTCTTGCGCGCCGCCAAGGCCCGCGCTGGAGGTCTGGTCCATTAGCCGCCGGCCTTCGAGTTGAGTCCGCGGACCCAACTGTTCCGCCACGATGGGGAAACCGAATGAACTTCTTCGAACCGACCTCGGCGCTCGCCGTCCTCAACAGTCTGTACCTCTGGGGGCTCTTCTTCGTGCTCGGCGGCGGCACTGTGGGGCTGGTCTTGCTCGTCCAGGACTGGCGCCGCTCCAAGGTCACGTTCAAGGCCATCCACCAGCTCGAGACACCCGCCAGCGCCAAGCTCGTCGATCAGGAGATCGCCCGGCTCCGCAAGGAGGACCGGGACTTCGATCTCGCGGCCTTCGAACAGCGCGCGCAGGCGCTCTTCGCTCGCATCATGGACGGGCGTGAAAAGGGCGAGCTGCCGCCGCGCCACGAGGTCTCCGACGGCGTCTATCGCCGCGAGCTCGCAATGCGCGAGATAGAGCGCGAGCACGGCGTTCGCCTGGTTCATACGGCCATCCACCCGCTCGAGGTCCGGACCATCGGCGCCTTTCACGACCGGTTCTTCGACTCCCTCCACGTCCGCTTCTCCTTCAGCTCGCGCGTCACCGAGCTCTCCACGGGCAAGAACCTGGCGACCACCCGGAGTCCCGAAGAGCAGGTGACGACCGTGGTCTGGGTCTTTGTGCGCCGGCCTGGCGCGAAAACGAAGAAGGGACTGCCGGCCGGAAGCTGTCCGAACTGCGGGGCGCCCTTCTCCGGCGGAGCGACCAACCTCTGCAGCCATTGCCAGGCGATCGGCAACTCCGGCCAGTACGACTGGGTCCTCGCCCAGGAGCTGAGCTTCGACGCGTATCGCGGCCCGTGGCGCGAGTTCACCGGGCTCGAGCAGATGAACGAACGCGACCCGGGCTTTTGCCCCGAGGTGAGCGAGGACCGGGCGGCGCTCATCTTCTGGAAGTGGATCCTCGCCCGCACCCGACGCGACCCCGACCAGCTTCGACGGGTCGCCACCCCGAGCATGCTCCAGGAGACCGCCGCCGAGGCCGAGGCCTATCGCGGGCGCGGGGAGCGCCGCTGGATCTGGGACGTGCAGGTCGAGGGCGTCGACCTCGTGCTCATCGACCACGACACCGATGAAGACAAGGACGAAGTCTGTCTCAGGGTGCGCTGGCGCGGCCGGGTGGGCGATTTCTCGGAAGGCTCTCGCCCGGTCGTCCCCGTGTCGTCGCAGTCGACCGTCCTGACGCTGGTGCGCGAAAGCGGCGTGAAGACCGACATGCGCACCGGCGTGTCCAGCGATCGCTGCCACAAGTGCAAGGCCGCGCACGGCGAGGCGGACACCGTGAAGTGCTCCTACTGCGGCGCTCCTCTCGAGCCGGGCAAGCACGACTTCGTGCTCGACGGGGCCCACGGCTGGGAGACCTGGATGAGCGTGCGCAGGCAGCGCGCCGAGGTCGCCAAGACGGTCGAGCCCTACCTGCCGAGCTTCAAGTTCGCCGACGAGCGCCTGCGCCTCCTGCAGATGATGGCCGCGATGGCGCGGGCCGACGGCCGCGTGGACAGCTCCGAGCGCGCGCTGCTCAAGCTGTGCGCCAAGCGCTGGGGCGTCGGCTTCCGCGACGTCGCCCCGATGCTCGACTGCCACCAGCCCCCTGAGTTCGACCTGGAGCCCGGGAGCTGGCTCGCGCGCTCCTTCCTCGAGGCGGTCATCACCGCGGCGGCGATAGACGGCCAGATCGACAGCAAGGAGCGGGCGCTCATCCTTCGGCTCGCCCGCAGGCTCCGCATCGCGGCGCCCTCGCGCGAGGCGCTCGCCGCGCGCGCCGAGCAGGTGAAGGCGACCAGGCGCCAGGTCGAGCTCGACTCCTAAGGCGGTCGAGAGTCGGCAGCCTGGGCTTCGCCCGCGAGCTCCTGCGACGGGCCGCGGATAGAAGGGGCGCATAGCAATGCGCCCGTCGAGGAATCGAGCCTCCTTGGCCGGCACGAACGCAGGCCCTCGAAACCGTGCTCCGCCGCAACGAATCCGAATTCTCGTCCGGCACGAGGGGGCCCGGCGGCCGGCACGCACGATGGCCCCGCCGGGAAGCCCTTTCGCCCATCGAGCGGGCGGCCGGCAAGCTCGACGCGAACCCGCGGCGCCGTTACCGTGCGGCCCGTGGCTTTCCGCCTCGCAGACTTCGGCGGCCTGCTGCGGCCACGCAGGCCGAAAACCGAGACGACCGCAGCCGCCAACGACGAACGCGAGGCGCGGCGGCTCGCCTATGCCATCACCCCCGGGGTCCTGCTCGCCGGGGTGGCCGGAGGCATCGCCTTCCCCGTCCTGCCGTTGGTGGGGCTGCGCGCGGGCTTGCCGCTGTGGTTCATCGGCACCATCCTCGCGGCCAATCGCGCCGGGCGAGTCATCTCCGCGCCGTTCGTCGGAGCGCTGACCGATAGGTTGGGTGGCCGACGCATGCTCGTCGCCGGGCTCGCGCTGCAGGTCGCGGTGATGGCGCTCTATCTGCTGGGCGTCACGCTCAACCGGCCCGGGCTCTGCTTCCTGCTCGCGCGGGTGCTGCACGGGCCGGCCTCGGCCTGTGTCTTCGTCGCCGCCCAGACCCTCGCGCTCCACGCGGGCGGCCGCTCGTACGGCGGTCTTGCCGCCGGCACGGTCCGCGCGGCGATGTCCGCGGGGATGCCCATCGGGCTCGCGGTCGGAGGCTTGCTCGCCGCGCTGTGGGGCGAGCGCGAGATGTTCGAGGCGGCGATGGTCGCCGTCGGGTTGGGCGCGCTCGTCGCCTTCCTCACCGTCCCCGACCTCCGGGCCTCGGCCCCCCCCGCGGGTCGAGCGGCGCGCCCCTGGAGGCCTTGGGCCAACCGCCGCCTGCTCGCCATCGGCGCGCTCAACTTCGCCAGCTTCTTCGCCGCACAAGGGATCGTGCTCACCACCCTCGCCCTGCTGCTCAATGCGCGCGGCTTGGTCTTCGCGCGCCTGGGCGACGTGGGCACCTCGGGATTGGCGATGGCGTGGATGGTGCTCATCTCCTCGGCGGCGATGGCGCTCGCCGGTCGCCTTGGCGACCAGCACGCCAGCCACGCGCGCATCGCCGCCGCGGGAATCGCCCTCACGATTCCGGGGCTGCTCGCCGTCGCGTTCGCCGGCTCGTTCGGCCTGCTCACGGCTGGCATCGGCCTGGTCGGTCTGGGGATGGGCGCGCTCGGGCCGTCGGTGCTGGCCCTGCTCTCTGCGGTGGTCGAGCCCGAAGACCGCGGGCGGGCGACCGGCGTGCTCCAGCTCTTCGCCGACCTTGGCGGCGTGGGCGGGCCCATCCTCGGCACGACTCTCATCGCCTACGGCCAGGCCGCCCCCTACCTGGCGGGCGCCCTGGTGCTGGTGCTCGTGCTGCCGGTCGCAGTGTGGATAGCCAGCCTCGAACAGCGCGCGGGCAAGGAGGCGAGCCTCAGCGCGCCGCTTCACCCTCACCTCGAGTAGGCGGCATATCCCCGCCGTTTGACGCGATTCTCGGCGCCGTGCTAGCACCCGGCGCTCCAGCGGCGCGGGCGAACGGGCGACTCCGCAGGCAGCGCCGCCACCGACAGGCAGGTCGACCTATGGCTTCCACGCTCTTCTTCTTCATGACCGCCGAGGACGAAAAGGCCTTCCTCCGCGCGCTCGAGGCGCGCCAGCTTGAGGTCTATCCCGAGACCTTCGTCGCCGCCTACAAGCCCTTCGTGGCGAGCGAGGAGAACGCTTCGCTCCTCGTCGAAGAGGCCTACTACCTGCACGTGCCGGCCGCCGGCGAGCTGGTCGGACGGCAGCTTCGCCGCGGGCCGCGCTCGGGGATGCTCGAGGTCGACGAGGTGGGCTCGCCGGTCATCTACTACGCGCGCAGCCTCGAGGAGAACGGCGAGCTGCGCTCGGGCCGTGTCTGGTCGGAGCTCGAGACGATGGGCGACAAGATGCACCGGCAATTCAAGTCGACCCTCCTGCGCCACGCGTTCGAGGATATGCGCACCTACTTCAAGAAGCGCTTCGTGCGCTCCGAGCCGACGGGCTTCTTCATCGGCCCGGTGGCCGCGCGGCGGGTCAAGGAGGGGCTCGTGCTCCGCGAGGCCGGGCGCAAGGGGGGACTGGTCAGGCCGTTTCGATGAGTCTTGAGTTGTGAGTTTTGGGGCTTCGCTCCCCGGCGCGATCCAGCCGCGGGGCATCGCGGCTGCGACTGCCGCGGCGCTCCTGCGCTCCGGTCGCTTGGGCGCCAGAGCTCAGCCCACCGCTCTCGGTCGAGCGCGCGAGGTGGCGGTGCTCAAGGCGGCGCCCGCGGTCCGCCTCACCTTCGCCCGTCGAAGGCCGCGTCGGTAACCACGAAGCTGCTCGCGTTCTCTGGAACGAAGCGCTCGGAGCCGTACCACCAACCGCCTCTCACCCTGCTGGCGATGGTGAAATCACCGAACCTCCGCTCTTCCTCGACGGCAAAGCCGTAGGGGTACAGGCCCGCGCCGTCCTTGCCGACGTTGCCAAAGCGCTCCATGCGAAGCTCCGTCACCCTGCCCTGCGCATCGACGGCGAGCACCATCGCCACCTCTTCCCCCTCGATGCTCTGGCGGAGGCGGAAGCGCTCCTCGTCGACGGTCTCCCAGCGGACATCGGGCCTGTCGAGCAGCGCCGACGGGCACCAGAGCGCCTCGGCAGCGACGCGTCCCTTTGACGAGCGCACCACGTCCGGACCGGTGTCGTTCGCCACCGGGACGAGGCCGAGCACCGCGACGCGGACGGCGGCGTCGTCGTGCAGATAGTGGTCGTTGATGGTGAGCGGCGGCGCCTTGGTCGTCTTCGCGCGCCAGACCAGCCCGAGGCCGGGGGTCAGGGTCTCGTCCCATATGAGCTCGAAGAAGTCCTTGTCGGGCGCGGGCTTCATCTTCGCGGTGCCACGGAGGTCGACGAAGCGCGCGAGCGGCGCCCCGGGGCGGATGGCGTGGAGCAGGAAGCGCCGGGCGGGTTGGGGAAGGTCGGCGACCATCGCAGGATCGAAGGCCTTGCTCGCCGTGGAGGACCGAAGCCGCGCGGTGATCTCCTCGAGCCGGCGCTTGGTCTGGTGCGAGGGCAACCAGAGCCCCATGCCTAGAACCCCGACCGCCACCGCGAGGACTGCGACCATGACTTGATCTCCTTCTCTGATTTCTTCGTGTTGACGGTGCGGGTCGATACGGCTCGGGGTTCGTTCGATTGCACGGCTGGCTGAAGAGGTGTCGCGGAACCCTTCGAGCGAAGGTCGGCCAGTCCGAGCCTGGGCCAAGATTGCGAGGCCGAAGTCGAGGCCCCGACTCCGCCTCCCTCGTTCCTCGGGAGGCTACCCTGACTAACAGCCATCGATGCTCCCTGAGGTTGAGCACGAGCGTCGAGTCGATAGGGGGCCTCTCATCGACCGGCTGCGGCAGCCTCCCCTCTCCCCCGGGCGCACGGCGAGAAAATGCGGTCCTCCCGCCCCCGTGATTTGAGCGCCGCCTGAAAGCCTGCTAAACGCAACCTACCGGGCGATGGCCGGACACTCGGCTTGAAGGGGACCTTCATGAGAACGAGCATTCTTTGCTGTCTGATGGCCATCTCCATGGCGTTCGCTTGTGGGGACGACGAGACCGAGCCAGAGGTCTTGGACGTTCCGTCGGTTTGCAAGCGCATGAGCAGCACCTACGCGACCTTCGAAAACGAGAAGAAGTGTCCCGGGACCTACTACGGCAACCCGGTCATCGGCGCGGTGGGAGACCAATGCGAGCAGAAGCTCGCCGGGTGTGCTTCCGATCTTCAGACATTCAAGAAGCATCTCGACTGCATCGACGGCCTCTCGGCTTGTACTCCGGCGACCGAGGATCAGTTCACCGACGCGGTCCACGATTGCTTACCGATGTTCAGCATGGATTGCCTCGACTCACTCTCGGGCAGTTGACCCCATTCTCGTTTGCCAGTCAGGCGACCGCTCGAGCTGAGCGGGCGCACCTGCCCTGACGACCGCCACGCGGCTCGAGCGGATGCCCGAAGTGACCGAGGAGCAGACCGCGCCTCATCGCCGATACCGCTGGGCCAAGCCAGGCCCTTTTGCTTCAAGCGCTCTCGTCGGATGCCCCTGCTCGTTCTCGTTAGAGGTAGCGCTCCAGAAACTTGCGGCTCCGGGCATCGAGCGCGCGCACGTGCGGGATGCGGAAGTGAAGCCCGTGCGAATCGGTGATCAGCGCGCCGTCGGCCCCCAGGCGGCGCACGTGGTCCTCGTTGGGAAGCTGAAAGCTCGTCTCGCCCCTATCGGTCTCGACCTGCCAGAGCGTGGGCTCGGGCCCGGACGAGACCCGGGTGATCCGCCGGATCACCGGAACCAGCTCGCGGCGCGCGAGGTCCGCCTCGAGAAATGCGCGAGTCCCGGCCGCCAGGCTGTCGAGCGACCCCAGGCTGCAGACCTCGTGGCCCGCCTCGTCGCAGAACGAGATGGCTCCCGAAGGATCGCTGAAAGGAAAACAGCGCACCGGCACGACCCCGACGTGCTCGAGGCCCTCCGCGGTGGTGAGGACGAGCCGGCCGAAGGCGTCGTGGCGAAGCGCGATCGCTGAGGCCACAGGTCGCGAGGGGGGGCTCATGCGACCTCCTTGCGCAGGACGAGCGTTGCCGGCTTCTTGCCACAATCGCCCTCCTCTTCCCGGAGCTGAGCCCGGTAGAGGCCGGCGTAGATGCCCTCGGCCTCCATCAACTGCTGATGGCTGCCCATTTCCGCTATTCGCCCGCGGTCGAGCACGACGAGCCGGTCCGCGTTGCGCAGCGTGCTCAGCCGGTGGGCGATGGCGACGGTGGTGCGCCCGCGGATCAGGTTGTCGAGCGCCTCCTGGATCTCGCGCTCGGTCTGGGTGTCGACCGAGGAGGTCGCCTCGTCGAGGATGAGGATGCGCGGGTCGATGAGCAGCGCGCGGGCGATGGAGACGCGCTGGCGCTCGCCGCCGGAGAGCGTCTGGCCGCGCTCGCCGACCACCGAGTCGTAGCCGTCGGGAAGTTGCAGGATGAACTCGTGGGCGCGGGCGGCGCGCGCCGCCGCCATGATCTCCTCGCGCGTCGCGTCCGGCCGGCCGTAGGCGATGTTCTCGGAGATGGTCCCGTAGAACAGGAAGGGCTCCTGCAGCACCATGCCGATGTTGCGCCGATAGGCGCCTAGCGGGAACGAGCGGATGTCGGTGCCGTCGACGCGGATCTCACCCTCGGTCGGGTCGTAGAAGCGGCACACCAGGTTGAGCAGGGTGCTCTTGCCGGCGCCGGTCGCGCCGACCAGGCCGATCATCTCCCCAGGCTCGACCTTCAGGCTCACCTCGTCGACGACCAGCCGGTTGCCGAAGCGAAAGCTCACCCCGCTCAGCTCTATCTGGCCGCGCAGCCGCCCGGGCTGCACCGGCCTGGCCGGCTCGGGGACGCTCGGCACGCGGTCGAGCACCTCGAAGATGCGCTGCGCGCTCGCCGCTGCCCGCTGCGTGCTGTTGGCCATCCGCGTCATCGACTCGAGCCGCGCGTAGAAGCGGCCGATGTAGGCGAGGAACGCGGTGAGGACGCCGACGGTGATCTGCTGGTCGAAGACGCGCCAGGCGCCGAAGGCCCAGGCGATGATGAGCCCGAACTGGTTGACGAGCGCGACCATCGGCCAGAAGAAGGTCCAGAGCCGGTTGACCCGGTCGTTGACCTCGACGATGCGCGCATTCGCCGCCCGGAAGCGCTGCACCTCGCGCCGCTCCTGGGCAAAGGCCTTGACCACGCGGATGCCCGGGATGGTGTCGGCGAGCACGCTGGTCATCTCCGCCCAGGCGCGGCTGCCGCGCAAAAAGCCGCGGCTCAGACGCCGGCGCGTGCGGAAGGTGAGGAAGGCCACCAGCGGGAACGAGCAGAGCGTCACCAGCGCCAGCACCGGGTCCATGTAGAAGAGCATCGCCGCGACGCCGGCGATCATCACCAGGTCGGTGACGAAGTCCATCAGCGTGTCCGACAGGAAGTAGCAGATCCTGTCGGTGTCGCTGCTGATGCGGGAGACGAGATCGCCGGTGCGCTTCGCGCTGAAGAACTCGAGCGACAGCTTGTGCAGGTGCGCGTAGGTCGTGTTGCGCAGGTCCGCGCTGACGCGCTCGCTCAGGCGCGCGAGCACCCAGCCTTGTGCCCACCCCAGGGCCCAGGCGAGCAGGGCCGCTCCGAGCATCGCCGACAGGTACCAGGGCACCCGCGAGAACGGCGCCGCTCCCTTCTCGCGGACCTGCTCGAGGCGCTCGTGGCGCTGTGCCTCGCCGACGCCGGTCGCCTCCCGGGCCTGCTGCACCTGGTTCTGGTAGGGCGCGAGGATCTCGTCGACGAGCGGCCAGGTGACATACGGCGGCACGAGCCCGGCGGCGGTCGTGCCTAGGGTGAGCGCGACGCCCAGGGCGAGCACCTTCAGGTGCGGGCGCGCGAACCGCAGCAGGCGCAGCAGCACGCCTAGGCGCGCCGGTGCTTCGGCTTCGGCGGCCTCCGGCGCCTCGTGTTGCGACCTGTTCCCCGCCGCCGCGGCCTCGCCGGCGCGCACCGCGGCAAAGGCCTCCGCGAGCGCCTTGGCCTCACCGGCCCGGGCCACCGTGTAGCGAAAGCAGGCCAGCCGCCCGGTCTCCGAGAAGGCCTCCAGCGAGCCGAGCCCTGCGCGATCGCGCGCCGAGACCGAGGCGACCGACTCGAGCGGCCAGCTCTCCAGCCGCGGCTCAGGGGCCTTGCGAAGAGCGAGCAGCCTGCGCTGCGTCAAGGCGACGAGACCTTCGCTGAACGAGAGCGCCTCATCGAGATCGAGCCGAAGGACCGCGAGCAGCCTCTCCCCGGGCTCGAGCGCGGCCTCGAGCGGCCCGCGCAGGCTCTCCGGGACGCGGCTGGGAGCATCGAAGGTGGCGATCAAGGAAGTCTGCTCCAGGCGGATGACCTGTTCTGTCGCGGGCACTTGTCTACCGCCAAACACTGCCGCAGTATATTTCGCCGTTCGCCGTCGGCGTCCCGCGGCTTCACGCGGAACCTCCCGCGGCTCTGGAGCCTGCACAGCAAGCACTACTGCCCTCTCGCGAGCGGTCCGCTCGCCCGGAGCCCTGACGGTTCGACGGTGCACCTCCTGCGCCTCCACTGCCGCCGTGGGCGCATCCTATGCGCATCCTCGAAACCCTGACGTTGCGGGGGCCCAACATCTGGTCGCGCCGAACCGTGCTCGAGGCCTGGGTCGATCTCGAGGAACTGGCCGAGCGCCCCTCGGACTCTATCCCCGGCTTCGCCGATCGTTTGCTCGGCTGGCTGCCGAGCCTGGTCGAGCACCGCTGCAGCGTCGGCGAGCGCGGCGGCTTCATCCAGCGGCTTCGCGACGGGACCTACCCGGCCCACATCCTCGAGCACGTCACCCTCGAGCTGCAGTGCTTGGCCGGCACCCCGGTCGGCTTCGGCAAGGCGCGCGAGACGAGCCGCCCGGGTCTCTACAAGGTCGCGGTGCGCTACCGGGAGGAGCTGGTCGCCCGCGAGGCGCTGCGCTCAGCACTCGCGCTCGTACTCGCGGCCGTGCGTGCCGAGCCCTTCGACGTCGAAGCCCTGCTGCTGCGGCTTCGGGCCCTCGCCGAGCGCTGCCGGCTCGACCCGGCAACCAAAGCGCTCGTCGCCGCGGCCGAGACGCGCGGCATCCCGACCCGGCGGCTCGGCACCGGCAGTCTGGTGCTGCTCGGACACGGTGCCCGGCAACGGCGCGTCTGCGCGGCCGGGACCGACCGCACTGGCGCCATCGGCGAATCGATCGTCCGGGACGCAGAGCTCGCCCGCAGCTTCCTTGGGAGGGTTGGCATTCCCGTCCCCGAGGCCCGGCTGGTCACGCACGCTTCGGACGCCTGGGCGGCTGCCTGCGAGATCGGCCTACCGGCCTCCATCCGACCTGCCGACGGTGCCGCCAAAGACCACGACTGCCCGCTGCAGACCCGGGACGAGGTCGAAGCCGCGTTCCGCGCCGCGGCGAGCCACGGCAGCGCCGTCGTCGAGCGCTGGCTCCCCGGCAAGCGCCACCGCCTCCTCGTCATCGACGACAGGCTCGTCGCCGCCGCGCCCCTCGAGCCCGGCACCGACCTCACCAGCGCCCTCGATCCGAGCCTCAAGGCTCACGCCCTCCTCGCTGCGCGCGTCGTCGGCCTGGACGCGGCGGCGATCGACATCGCCGCGCAGAGCCTCTCGCGGCCGCTCGAGGAGCAGGGCGGAGCCCTCGTCGCCGTCAGCGCCAGCCTCGACCTCGAGCCGCTGGCGGGCCCGTCGGCGCAGACGCCCCCCGTCGCCAAGGGCGTCGCCGAGACCATCGTCGAGGAGCTCTTCGGCCCCGGCGAAGACGGCCGCATCCCCGTCGTCAGCGTCACCGGCACCCGCGGCAAGACGAGGGTCGCGCGGCTGGTCGCGCACCTTCTGCGCTCGACAGGCCGTGTCGTCGGCCTCGCCTGCAGCGAGGGCGCCTTCGCCGGCGATCGCCGGATAGCAGCGGGCGACTGCGCGCGGGCGGAACCGGCGCGCGCGCTGCTCCTCAACCCGAGCGTCGAGGCCGCCGTCTTCGAGTCGGGCGCCGAGAGCATTCTGCGCGAGGGGCTCGGGTTCGACCGCTGCCAGGTGGCCATCGTCACCAACCTCGGCGAGCCCGACCACCTCGGAACCTGCTTCATCGACAGCGCCGAGAAGATGTTCTCGGTCAAGCGCTGCGGGGTCGACGTGGTGCTGCCCTCGGGCCTCGCCGTCCTCAAGGCCGACGACCCGCTCGTCGCCGAGATGGCCGAGCTGAGCGCGGGAGCGGTCACCTTCTTCGCCGTCGATGGCGAGCACCCGGTGCTCTGCCGGCATCGCGAGCAGGGAAAGCGAGCGGCCTTCTTGCGCGCCGGCCGCCTCATCCTCGCCGAGGGCCCGGCCGAGAACGACCTCGGCCCGCTCGAGGCTCTCGGCCTGGCGCCTCAGGCTCGCGCCTTCGAAATCGAGAACGCCCTCGCCGCGGCCGCGGCCGTCTGGTGGCTGCGCGTTCCCCTTGACCTCATCCGCGAAGGACTCGCGTCCTTCCAGCACGACACCACGCCACGCGAAGCCGGGCGCTCTGGCACTGCGACTTCGCCTCGAGGCGCAGCATGAATTCGCAACCGTCATCCCGCTCGCACCAGCAGCCGCTCGCGCCCCAGTCCGTGCGAGCGCTGCGCGGACCAAACGTCTGGACCCGCTGTACGGCGATCGAAGTGCTCATCGAGCTGCAGGCGCGGCACGCGCAGTTGACGTCCGAACAAGGGCGCGCCATCTGCGAGCGCTTCCCGGCGCTCCACGCGGTCGACCTCGGGCCGACCCTGGCCCACGCCCTCGGGCGCATCAGCCTCACGCTCCAGGCGCAGGCCGGGTGCGCCGTCGCCTTCAGCCGCACCGTGGCGATCGCCCCGCTCAGCTTCAAGGTCGTCGTCGAATACGTCGAGGAGGAGGTCGGCCGACGCGCCCTTCAGCTCGGCCAGGGGCTCGTCGAAGCTGCGCTCGACGACCGCCCGTTCGACACCGCCGCGGCCCTCCATTCGCTGCGCACCCTGGACGAGCGGGTGCGCCTCGGCCCGAGCACGGCCTCCATCGCCCGCGCGGCCGAGCGGCGCGCAATCCCCGTGCGCCGCCTCACCGACGGCAACCTCCTGCAGCTCGGCTGGGGCTGCCGTCAACGGCGCGTCTGGACCGCCGAGACCGACCGCACCAGCGCGGTCGCCGAGCTGGTCGCCAAGGACAAGGAGCTCACCAAGACGCTGCTGCGCGCCGTCGGCGTCCCGGTGCCCGAGGGCCGCGTCGCCAGCGACGCCGAAGACGCGTGGAGGGCGGCCCGCGAGCTGGGCGTTCCGGTCGTCGTCAAGCCGCTCGACGGCAACCACGGCCGCGGCGTCGCCGTCGGCCTGACCACGCGCGAGGGGGTGGCGACCGCCTTCCAGAGCGCGCGCCGCGAAGGCGAGATGGTGCTCGTCGAGCGGTTCGCCCCGGGCTTCGACCATCGGCTCCTCGTCATCGGCGGCAAGCTCGTCGCCGCGGCCCGGCGCGAGCCGCCCCGAGTCATCGGCGACGGCGCGCGCACCCTCTACGCGCTCATCGAGGCCGAGAACCAGGACCCGCGCCGCGGCGAGGACCACGCGACCTCGTTGAGCAGGATCCCGCTCGACGAGACCACCCGGGCGGTGCTCGCCGAGCAGGGCTATGCGCCCGAATCAGTCCCCGCGGCGGGCGCGGTGGTCGCGCTGCGGCGCAACGGCAACCTGAGCACCGGCGGCAGCGCCGAGGACGTGACCGACCGGGTCCACCCGAGCCTCGCCGCGCACGCCGTCGAGGCTGCGCGCGCGGTCGGGCTGGACATCGCCGGCATCGACTTCGTCTGCGGCGACGTGAGCGTGCCCCTGGAGGAGCAGAGCGGGGTTGTCGTCGAGGTGAACGCGGGCCCCGGGTTCCGCATGCACCTCGCGCCGTCGTCGGGCCAGCCGCGCCCGGTGGGCGAGGCGGTCGTCGACAGCCTCTTCGCCGAAGGCGACGACGCCCGCATCCCGGTCGTCGCCATCTCCGGCAACAACGGCAAGACCACCACCACCCGGCTCGTCGCGCACATCTTCCAGACGATGGGCAAGCGGGTCGGGATGACCTGCACCGACGGCCTGTACATCGAGGGCCGGCGCATCGACGACGGCGACTGCGCCGGCCCGAAGAGCGCGCGCACGGTGCTCTTCCACCCGCTCGTCGAGGTCGCGGTGCTCGAGACCGCGCGGGGAGGCCTGTTGCGCGAGGGGCTCGGGTTCGACCGCTGCGAGGTCGCGGTGGTCACCAACGTCGGGCGCGGCGACCACCTTGGCCAGAGCGGCATCGTCACCGCCGAGCAGCTCGCCGAGGTGAAGCGGACCGTGGTCGAGAACGTGGCGCCCTCGGGCACCGCGGTGCTCAACGCGGCCGACCCGCTGACCGCCGCGATGGCGCCCTTCTGCCCGGGCTCGGTCACCTTCTTCGCGCGCGAGCCCTCGGACCCGACCCTCGAGGCGCATCGGGCCCGGGGCGGGCGCGCGGTGTTCGTGGAGGAGCAGGCCATCGTCGTCGCGGAGGGGCCGCAGAAGACACGGATCATCGAGCTGGGGAACGTGCCGATGACGCTGGGCGGGCTCATCGCCTTCCAGATCGAGAACGCGCTCGCGGCCGTCGGCGCCGCGTGGGCCGCCGGCATCCCTTGGGAGGCGATCCGGACCGCGCTCTCGACCTTCGTGACCGATCCGCGCAGCGTCCCCGGGCGCTTCAACGTGCTCGGGCACCGCGGCGCGACGGTGATCGCCGACTACGGCCACAATCCGGATGCCCTCCAGGCCATCGCCGACGCCATCGAGAAGCTGCCCGCCCGGCGGCGCGTCGTCGTCCTGAGCTGCGCGGGCGACCGACGCGACGAGGACATCCTCCACGTCTCGGAGATAGCCGGGAACGCCTTCGACGAGGTCATCCTCTACGAGGACGCGTGCAACCGCGGCCGAGCCGACGGCGAGGTGATCGGGCTGATGCGCCACGGGCTCGGCAAAGGGCGGCGGGGCGCGGCGACGAGCGAGTACTACAACGAGCTGGCGGCGATGCAGGCGGGCCTGAACACCTTGCAGCCGGGCGATCTGCTGGTCGCGCTCGTCGATCAGATCGAGGCCTCCCTGGCGTTCCTAGAAAAGACCGTCTCCGAGAGGAAGCCGTCCGTGCCCCGGCCCCCTTCGGCCGCCGCTGCCTGAGCCCGCCTCATGCGAGAAGACCCCACCCGCGCGCGCCTGGGCGAGGACGCGCCCCGCGTAGAGCTCTTCGCCGACGGCGCCTGCCTCGGAAATCCCGGACCAGGAGGCTGGGGCTTTGTCCTTCGGATGGGCAAGCACGAGCGCGAGGGCTCGGGCGCCGAGGCCGGCACGACGAACAACCGGATGGAGATCACCGCGGTCCTGCGCGGGCTCGAGGCGCTCAAGCGCCCGTGTCGCGTCGGTCTGGTCAGCGACAGCCAGTACGTCGTCAAGGCGATCGACGAGTGGCTCGCGGGATGGAAGGCGAAGGGCTGGCGGCGCAACAACGGCCCGGACGGCCGGTTGCTCAACGCCGAGCTGTGGAAGCGGCTCGACGCCCTGCTGCAGGTCCACGACGTGACGGCGACCTGGGTTCGCGGGCACAACGGGCACCCGGAGAACGAGCGGTGCGACCTGCTCGCGCGCAGCGCTGCGGAGCGGTTGAAGGTTGGAGGATGAAGCGCCTGCTTCGTCGTCGGGTGACAGGTTGACGTCACGTACCTCCGCTCGTCCAGACGGCTTGAAGCTCGAGGGATGAGGGGCCAAACGAGCAGAAGGATGGTTGGCGGAGCTCCAGCTCCGCCAACCCCGCACAACGGCCCTCACCCTGTACGGATGGATGGCAGCGCCCCCGCTTCGACGCGCGCGGGCAGAGCTGGAGCTCCGCCGTCCATCACCCCGCCTTCCATCAACCTCGCCGCTCCATCCTTCTCCATCCTTTGGCTCGCGCTCGGTTCTGGTACATGCCTGCCAGCATTCGCCGGGCTGGGGCCTCCGCCGCTCCGTTCCCCTTGCGAAGAATAATGGAAGGAAATCGACGCGAGCCCCGTCTTCGGGCTGACGACGCGAGCATCAACCGTGGAGCGAAGAATGCGACGAGGAATCGTGGTGGGCGTGGCCGCCGTGGCGGCAGTCGGTATCGGCGCCGGGGTCGTGCTCGGGCTCCAGCCAGGCAAGAAGGAGCCCGTCCAGTTCGAGACCGCGGCGGTCAAGCGCGGCCGGCTCGCCGCCTGGGTAACGGCCACCGGGACCGTCTCCCCGCGCGTCACCGTGCAGGTCGGCAGCCAGGTCTCCGGCCGCATCCTCGAGATGCTCGCCGACTTCAACTCCCGGGTGACCAAGGGCCAGCTCATCGCCCGAATCGACCCTCAGCTCTTCGCGACCGAGGTGGCGCAGGCCCGCGCGAACCTCGTCTCGGCCCAGGCCGGAGTCAAAGGCGCCGAGGCGCAGCTCGCCGACTCGAAGCGCCAGTTCGAGCGCTCCTCCTCGCTCGCCGAGCGCAAGCTCGTCGCGCAGGCCGAAGCCGATTCCGCACTCGCCGCGATGCAGTCGGCCGAGGCCAACCTCGCCTCCAACAAGGCCAAGCTCGAGCAGGCGCGCGCTGCCCTCGAGCGCGCCCAAACCAACCTCGCCTACACCAAGATCGTCTCGCCCATCGACGGCGTGGTCATCTCCCGCGACGTCGACGTCGGCCAGACCGTCGCCGCGTCGCTGCAGGCCCCCACCCTGTTCACCATCGCCGAGGACCTGCGGAAGATGGAGGTGCACACCAGCGTCGCCGAGTCCGACGTCGGCCGCCTCGCGCCCGAAATGAAGGTCGAGTTCACCGTCGACGCCTTCCCCGGCGAGCGCTTCGGCGGCGTGGTCAAGGAGGTGCGCTACTCGCCGACCACCGTCCAGAACGTGGTCACCTACGACGCGGTCGTCTCGGTCGAGAACCCCGAGCTCAAGCTGCGCCCCGGCATGACCGCCGACGTCAGCTTCCTCATCGAAGAGCAGGCCGACGTGCTGATGGTGCCCAACGCGGCGCTGCGCTTCCGGCCACCGGAGGAGTTCCTGGCCCAAGCTCGAGCACAGCTCGAACGAGGCGGTGCGGGCGCAGCTTCGGCCGGCGATGCCCCGGCCGAGCGCCGCACCGAGCGCGCCGCGGGCGGGGGTGGCAAACGCCCGCTCTGGAGGCTCGGCCCCGACGGCAAGCCGCAGGCGGTGCGCGTGGACCTCGGCATCAGCGACGGGCGCAACACCGCGGTCAGCGGTCCCGGGCTCAAGGAAGGCGACCTGATGATCGTCGGCACGCTCTCCGGCGATGAGCCGGCACCCGCCGCCCGTCCGATGCAGCGCGGCCGCTTCCTGTGAGGCACGAGATGGCGCTCATCGAAATCCGCGACATGCGCAAGACGTACGACTCGGGCGAGGTGCAGGTGCACGCGCTGCGCGGCGTCTCCCTGGACATCGAGGTCGGGGAGTCGGTGGCCATCATGGGCGCCTCGGGCTCCGGCAAGTCGACGCTGATGAACATCCTCGGCTGTCTCGACCGGCCGACCGGCGGCAGCTACCTGCTCGCCGGCGAAGAGGTGGCCACGCTCAGCCGGGTCCGACTCGCCGAAGTGCGCAACCGCACTCTGGGCTTTGTCTTCCAGAGCTTCAACCTGCTCGCGCGCACCAGCGCCCTCGAGAACGTCGAGCTGCCGCTGATGTACGCCGGGGTTCCTCGCAAGGAGCGCCATCGGCGCGCCACCGCCGCCCTCGAGCGCGTCGGGCTTGGCGAGCGGGTCCACCACCATCCGAATCAGCTCTCGGGCGGTCAGCAGCAGCGGGTCGCCATCGCCCGCGCCCTGGTCGGCGAACCGCGGCTCATCCTCGCCGACGAGCCCACCGGCAACCTCGACTCGCGCACCAGCATCGAGGTGATAGCGCTCTTCCAGGACCTGGTCGCCTCGGGGATGACCGTGGTGCTCGTCACCCACGAGCCGGACATCGCCGAGCACGCCGGGCGCATCGTCGAGATCCGCGACGGGCTGGTGCGCCGCGACGAGCGGCGCGAGCCCAAGCCGGCCCGGGTCCGGGCGGACGAGGAAGGAGCGCAGGCGTGAGCCTCAGCCAGATCTTCCTCGTCGCGCTCCGGGCGCTGTTGCGCAACAAGATGCGCTCCTTTTTGACCACGCTCGGCGTGATCATCGGCGTCGGCGCGGTCATCGCGATGACCGCCATCGGCGCGGGCGCCAAGGCGCGGGTCGAGAAGACCTTCGAGTCGATGGGCAGCAACATGCTCATGGTGCGCTCGGGCGCCAGCAGCCGCGGCGGCGTGCGCGGCGGGGCGGGCTCCCAGCCCTCGATCACCTGGGATGACCTCGAAGCCATCCGCACCGAGGTGAGCGCGGTGCGCTACGCGGCGCCCCTGCTCGGCACCAACGCGCAGGTGATGGCCGAGGGCCAGAACTGGGCGACCAATGTCCAGGGCACCACGCCCGACTACTTCACCATCACCAACTGGCCGGCCAGCCGCGGCACGTTGTTCGACGAGTCCGACGTGGCGATGGGCACCAAGGTCGCGGTGCTCGGCCAGAGCGTCGTCGACAACCTCTTCGGCCCCTTCTCCGAGCCGATAGGCCAGCAGGTGCGCATCAACCACGTGCCCTTCGAGGTGATCGGCGTCGCCAAAACCAAGGGCCAGATGGGCCACGGCGACCAGGACGACGTCGTCTTCATCCCGGTGAGCACCTTCCGCGCCAAGCTGCAGGGCGGCCTGCAGCAGTTCATCGCCGGCTCGATCTACGTCGGGGCGGCATCCCAGGAGGCGACGACCAGAGCCGAGGAGGAGATCACCTCGCTGCTGCGGGGGCGCCACCGGATCCGCCGGGGCGCCGAGGACGACTTCTCGGTGCGCAACCGCGCCGAATTCGCCGCCGCGCAGATGGAAGGCGCCGAGACGATGACCTCGCTGCTCGCCGGCATCGCGCTGGTCAGCCTGCTGGTCGGCGGCATCGGCATCATGAACATCATGCTGGTGAGCGTCACCGAGCGCACCCGCGAGATAGGCCTGCGCATGGCCATCGGCGCCAAGCCGCTCGACATCCTCACGCAGTTCATGGTCGAGGCGGTGGTGCTCTCCATCGTCGGCGGCCTGCTCGGCGTCGCCTTCGGCCTGGGGACCGCCTCCTGGCTGGTGGCGCGCTTCGAGTGGCCGATGCTCGTGCAGCCCGAGATCGTCGCTCTGGCCATCGGGTTCAGCGGTTTCGTGGGGATCGCCTTCGGGCTGTGGCCCGCGCTCAAGGCGTCGCGGCTCGATCCCATCCAGGCCCTGAGGTACGAATGAACGCCCCGATCCTGCTCCTTGCCCTCGCGCTCCAGGCAAGCCCGCTCACCATCGAGCAAGCGGTCGAGACCGCCCTTTCCAATCACCCCGACCTGCGCGCCGCCGGGGGCCAGGCCCAAGCGGCGAGCGCTCGGGCGCGCGCCTCGCGCGGCCCGCTGCTGCCCCAGGTGCGCGCCTCGGCCTCGCTCGGCTACGGCGCCCGCGCTCCCTGGGAGCAGGCGCTCGTCAGCAACGGCGACCTGGGCGCCGGGGTCTCGGCCGACCTGCTGCTGTACGACTTTGGCCGCACCCGCAACGGGTGGCGCTCGGCGCAGGCGAGCGCCGAGGCGACCGCGCAGAGCGCGCAGGCGGTCGCCGGCGACCTCGCGCTCAACGTGCGGCTTGCCTTCTTCGACGTGCTCGAGTCCGAGGCGCTGGTGCAGATCGGCCGCGAGACGCTCGCCAACGAGCAGCGCCATCTGCAGCAGATCGAGCAGTTCGTCGCGGCGGGGACCCGGCCGGCCATCGACCTCGCGAAGCTGCGCACCACGGTGGCGACGGCGCGTGCCTCGCTCGTGCGGGCCGAGAGCAACCTGCAGATAGCCAAGGCGCGGCTCAACCAGGCGATGGGCGTCACCGCGAGCACCGACTACGAGGTGGCGCGCTCCGACCTGCCTGCCCTCCCGCTCGAGACGGAGGCGACCGACACCCTGTTCGCCCGCGCGACCGACAACCGCCCGGAGCTCGCAGCGCAACGCTCGTCGATCCGCGCGAGCGAGCTGAGCGTGAAGGTCGCCGAGAAGCGCCTGTGGCCCTCGCTGCAGCTTGGCGCCGGCCTGAGCTACTTCGCCGACGACATCGTCTCGCCGGGCTGGGGCGCGTCGGTGGGATTGAGCTTGAGTTGGACGCTGTTCGACGGGCTGGCTGCGCCCGCGAACGAGCAGGCCGAGCGGGCCAACCTCGTGACGGCCCAGGCGCGCCTGACTGGCCAAGAGCAGCAGATCTGGACCGAGCTCGACACCGCCCGGGTCGACCTCGGTTCGGCGAAGGCCGAGCTCGAGGCCGCCCGGCAAGGGCTCGAGTCGGCGCGCGAGCTGTTGAGCCTCGCCGAAGCGCGCTACGCCGAGGGCGTCGGCAGCTCCATCGAGCTGTCGGACGCGCAGCTCGAGCTGGCCAACGCCGAGGTCCAGGTGGTGCGCGGCGAGTACGACCTCGCCGCGGCCCGGGCCCGGCTGCTCAGGGCGCTCGGCGAGCAAGACTGGAGTTGAGAGGAGAGCGAGACGGTGCAGAGCGCGGCACGAGCGCTGGCGGCACCTGAGACGGGCGCACAGGCGCTCGCCGAGGCGTGCGTGCGCGCGAAGGCGGGCGACGCGGCGGCTTTTCGACAGGTCGTCGAGCTGACGCACCCGAGCATCTATCGGCTCGCGCTGCGGCTGGTCGCCGACGGGGACGAGGCCGCCGACATCGCCCAGGAGACCTTCGTGCGCGCCTGGTCGAGCCTCGAGGAGCTGCGCGAGCCGGCCGCCGCGCTCGGCTGGCTCTGCCGCATCACCCGCAACCTGGCGCGCGACAGGGCTCGGGGCTGGTGGTGGAGCCGCCGGCGGCCCCTCGCGACCGATGACGAGGCGGCGCTGCGGCTGGTGGCTCTCGAGGGCCGGCAGCAGCCCGACGACGCGCTCGCCACCGCTCAGCTCGGCGTGCAGGTGCGCGAGGCGCTCGCCGCGCTGTCGGAGAAGCAGCGGGGCGTGCTCGAGCTGCGCGAGATCGACGGCCTGGACTACGGGGAGATCGCCGCGGCGCTCGGAGTGCCCGTCGGGACCGTCGAGTCGCGGCTGCACCGGGCGCGCAAGGCGCTGGCAAAGCGGCTGGAGCGAAGCTTGAACAAGGAGGACGCGCCATGACCTGCAAGCAGACCGAGAGCATGTTCAGCCGGTATCTCGACGACAGGCTTTCGTCCGGCGAACGCGGCCGGCTCGAGCAGCATCTGGCCGGCTGCGCGGGCTGCCGGCGGAAGCTGGGCGCGTGGCAGGCCGCCGCCTCGGCGCTGCGCTCGCAGCCAGCCCCCGCGGTTCCGGCTGGGCTCGCCGAGCGGGCGTGGCGGGCGGCGCTGAGCCACAAGCCGGAGCCGAGCTTGATCGAAGGCTTCATCCACGCGGGTCGGCGTACGGCCCTCGCCGGCGCGCTCACCGCCGCGGTCGTCTGGGCTGGGCTCTTCGCCTGGGGCGGCCCCGAGATGCTCGAGGCGCGCTCGGAGCCTGGGCCGCAGGGCGTCATCGAGGTGGCGGAGATGGTGTGGACCGCGGAGGTGCTCCCGTGACCAGCAAGCGCAATCGGATCGTGGCCGTCGGGCTGGCGGTGGTCGTCTTCCTGCTCGGCTTCGTCTCCGGGGTCGGCGTCGGCCCCCTGCTGATGGGGCCGCCACGCGACGGGCCGAACCGGCACGGGCCCGAGAAGATGCTCGCGCGCTACCAGCGCGAGCTCGGACTGAGCGCCGAGCAGAGCGCGAAGGTCGGCCCCATCGTCGAAGCGCGCTTCTGGGCGATGGCCGAGCTCTTCGAGACCATCGACCCGAAGGCCGAGGAGATTCAACGCAAGGCCGATCAGGAGCTCCGGGGGCTACTGAATCCGGAGCAGCAGAAGCGGTTCGACGAGATGACCGAGCGATTCCGCGAGCGGCGAGCCCAGAAGCGGCAGCGGCTCGAACAAGCGAGGCAGGCGGAGCTGGAGCGGTAGGTGCGCCGGGACGCATCGCCGCCCCGAGTCAGTGTCGAGGCGGCGGGTGCTCGAGCACCTCGTCGAGGCTCCGCGCATCGAGGACTCGTACGGCCCAGAGCTCGAGCAGTGGCAGGGATGCGCCGCACACCCGCCTGCGTGTTGCCTCGGAAAGTGGTCCGAATCTGTGCTCGAGCAGGAGCAGGAGAACTCTGGCCGCGCCTCTAACCTCACCTATCTTGAACCCCAACTGGAACCCCTGCGCGAACCCCTTCCTCATCCCCTCAGCTACGAGCTGTTCGGCCGCCTTGGAGCGCATCTGCTCCTCCTTGCCAGGCAGCACCGCGCGCACCGCGGCCAGGGAACCGAGAGCAGGCTCGGTCTCTGCCTGGTCACAACTGGCTGGCCGCCTCAGTGCGCGGCGTCCTCGAAGACCTCTTCGATTCGCTGCGCGTCCAGAACACGCACGCTCCAGAGGTTGAGAAGCTCGGTTGACGCGCTGCAAATCCGCGGGCGCAGCCCCTCGGAGACCGGTCCGAACTTGTGCTCGAGCAGGAGGAGGAGCAGCTTGGCCTCGCCAGTCTCGATCCCCTCCTCTCGCCCCTCCTCTCGCCCCTCCTCTCGCCCCTCCTCTCGCCCCTTCTCGAAACCCTCGGCCACGAACTCCTCGGCCGCCTTGGAGCGCATCTGTTCCTCCTTGCCGGGCATCACCGCGCGCACCGCTACCAGGAACTCCTCGCGGGACAGCGGCGCCCACCTGTCGAGAATGTAGTGCCCGGCGGCCTGGAGAAAGCGGTCAGGCATGCCTTGCAAGTCGGCGAGGATGCTCAGGAGTAGCGGCTCGATCTGCTCGGGAGGGGGCGGCACCACTCCATGACGCAGCAGCCGCAGCCCGCCACGCAGCCCCGGGTGCACGGAGAGCAACAGCTCGTCGCCCACCCCGAGGTCGAAGACTTCAATCGGAAAGTCGAGGGCCAGCCCGCGCAAGGTGCCATCGACCGCCAGGCCGTCGGCAAACCGCCGCGGCAGGCTCCATTCCGGGCGGCCGTTGTAGACGACGAGCGGAAAGACGAGCGGAGGCCGCTCGTGCGAGGGCGCCTGCTCGAGGAGAAGCTGCCAGGCCTCGTCGAGGTAGCGCAGGAACTGGAAGCCGACTCGCGGCGCGGGCGCGCTCTTGTGCTCGATCACGCAGGAGAACGAGCTCCCGTCCAGCAATTGCTGCCGGAAGAGCCTGTCGGTTCGGACCTCGCGCAGCCGCCCTCCGACGAGCTCTCCCGGGACGGGCTCCGGGTCTGCGTCCGCCATGCGCGCCACGAGGACCGAGGGCAGTCTCTCGCGCAGCAGGGCTCGAGGAATGCCCGGTTGCTCGAGCAGCAGCTTGAACAGGTGGTCATGGGCCTGCGCGATCTCTTTGGTCATCATCCGCCCCTGCTCGGTCTCAAGAGTGGAGGGCAGACTAGCGGGTACCCCTGACATCACTACTCCAGCGCTCGGAATGACCTCCTGTCGAGCAGTCTGAAGGCCAGACGATCCATTCGGCCGCGGGCCCGTTGCCGCTCACCCCTGTGCCGCGCCCTCCCGAGCCTTCGCGCCCCTCCTCAACCCGCCGCCAAATCCTCTATCAGCTCCCCGAGCACCTGCTCCTCGTGCACCGCCCTCGCCTGCCTGCGCATCGCCGGCTCGAGCCGCGCATCCCAGCGCGCGGCGACCGGCTCACCGACCAGCTCGCCCCCGCCTGCGGCGGCCCGCTCGTAGTCCTGCGCCGACATGCGCCAGGGCGCCGCGCCAAACCGCTCCATCACCACGTTCGCAATCCGCAGCCCCGGCCAGTCGAAGTCGCCGTGGTAGCGCAGCCGCGCGCCCGCCCCGGCGAGTTGGCCGAGCAGCTTCAGCGCCGGGTTGCGCGGCATCCCCTCGGTGCAGACGAGCGGCGCGCACTTTGACCCCAGCGCGTTGGCCGCGGCGACGACCACGCTCGGGTTCTCGCAGACGAACACCGCGCCGGGCTCGGCCAGCGTCACCGGCTCGCGATGGAGCTGCCGCGCGCTCAATCGGCAAGGCTCACCGGCCTCCGCGTGCATCCGCAGGCTGCGCGCGGTCAGCCTCTCGCCCTCGGCAGGCAGGTTGAGCACCAGCACCGGCGCGCTCAGCTCATCGCAGAGGACGCCGGCGGCGGCCCAGAGCTCTCGCCGCGACTCAACGTCCTCGCCAGCCTCGGCCCCGAACACGCGCGCCACCAGCCGCAGCGCGAGCGTGCCGAGCGGCTCGCCGGGATCGAGCGCGTGCGCGTCGCCCGCGACCACGGCGGCGAGCTCGGCGATGGGAACGTGACCGGCGGGAAGCCTCGCCGCGACCTCCATCGCCCTCGTCGCCAGCGCCTCGGCCCGCTCCGCGTCACCCGCGGCCAGCCGCTTGAGTAGCCCGCTCGCGCGCAGCTCCTCGAGCCACTCGCACGCCGCCGGAATCGTCGCTGCCCGCTCGCCGAGCCGCAGGAAGAGCCGCGCCCACTCCTCGGCCTCCTGCTCGCGCCGCGCCCTCAAGTCCTCGACGGGCCCGAGCAGCGCCTCCACGGCCTCGCGCAGGTTCGAACAGAGCCCGGCCTCGACGAGCAGCCGCTCGAGCCGCTCCAGGTTGACGCTCAGCGAACCGCCGCGCCCGCCCGAGGTGCCGAAGAGCCTCCCGACCGCCTCGCGCTGCTCCGGCGTCGGCTCGCGAAGGCTCACCGTGCCGCGCAGCGCCTCGCCCTTCTCGAGCCGGCGCCGCATCCGCTCGAGGAGCCAGCCGAGCTCGGCCGCGCCGATCACCTCGTTCAGCCTCGCGCGCACGCTCACCCGGCCTCCGCCCGCTCACCGTCCGGCGGCGCCGACGGGCTGACGAGGTGCTCGACGTGGGCCCGCTCGCGCCCGTTCCACAGCCAGCGCGTCACGCCCACCGCGTCGATGCCCGGGCGCGTGGCGAGCTGGTAGATGGCCAGCCCGGGCAGCGTCGCGTAGCAGCCCCACTCGCGCTCGCTCGTCATCAGGAAGTCGAGATCGAAGGCGTGCAGCAGGCCCATCGACTTGCCGCGCATGTCGGTGTCGACCCCGACGAAGGCCTCGTCGAGCAGGATCAGCCGCGGCGCGCAGGGGTCGGCCGTCTTGTAGTGCGCGGCCGCGGCCGCGAACTTGGGCACCGTCAGCGCGATGGCCTTCTCGCCGCCCGAGCCGGTGCCGTGAGTGCGCCGGGTGAGCTTCTTCCATCGCCCGTCCTGGAAGCGCTCCACGCTGAAGCGGTGCCAGGCGCGGTAGTCGAGCGCGCGGGCGAGGTGCTCCTGCCAGGTGCCCGCTTCGTCCTCGGAGCGCACCCGCGCGATCTCGCGCTGCAGGAAGGCGCCCACCGCCTCGCGCTCAGCCGCCGACCAGGTCGCGGTGGTGCGCAACAGCCGCTTGCGCGCCTCGGCGAGCCCGGGGCGCTCGTCCTCCCGCGGCTCCCAGACGAACTTGAGCTTCATTCCGGTGCTCGTCGGCCGCGCCTCCAGCTCCTCGTTCATCACGCGCACCAGCGCCTCGGCCGCACGCATCCGCTCGTGCAGGTGCGTCGCCACCTCGCCGATGAGGTGGTTCTCGATGAGCTCGCGCTCGCGCGCGCTGAGCAGCGTCTGGCGGCTCGTCACCTCCGCGCTCAAGTCCTCGGCGAGCTGCGCCATGGTGCGCGCCTGGCCCTGGAAGACCGCGCTGACGACGAGCAGCTCGTCTACCAGCTCGTAGCCGGGCTGGAGCTGCTGCGCCCCGAGCGCGGAGATGAGCGTCTGCACGTGGCGCTGGATCTCGCTCTGGTTGCGCTTCCAGGCCTCGTCGTCGCTCTCGATGCTCGCGAGGCGCTGCTCGATTCGCCGGGCTATCTCGACCCCGCGGCTCGCCGACCAGGGCCCCGGCTCGATCTCCGCGAGCTCGGTGTGGGCGACCGCAAAGAGCCCGGTGCCCGCAAAGCGCGTCAGCGCCTGCAACGCGTCGTCGCGCACCTCGCTCTGGCGCGCGAGCGATTCGCGGCTGTCGCCGATGCGGGCCTCGGCCTTCTGCGTCTGTCCGTAAAGGTCGCGCTCCTGCCGCTTCGCCTCCTCCTCCGAGCCGCGCAGCTCCCCGATGCGCCGGCGGGCCTGCTGCAGCCGGGCGATCACCTCGCGGGCCTCGGCGCCCACGGTCTGCTCCAGCGTGTCGCGGGAGCCGCTGCCGCGCCTCGAGGGATGCCTGCTCGCGCCGCGCCTCGGCCTGCGCCGCGCTGCGCGCCGCCTCCTCGGCGACGCCGGCCTGTTCCAGCGCCGCGAGGTGCCCCTCGAACCGCGGCCGGAAGCCGGCGAGCGCGGTCTGGTAGCCGCGCACCGCGTCCTCGAGCCGACTCGGATCATCAATCCAGGCCTCGACTCCGAGATCCTTCGCGTCGCGGTCGCGCTCGGAGAGGGCCTCGGCGTGGCGCGCACGCCGCTCGGCCACCCGCTCCTCCGCGTTCGCGAGCCGCAGGCGCGCTTGCGCGACGGCTCGAACCGCGGCCCCGAGCTCAGCGACCGCCCGGCGCACGCCGTCGTCCGCGGGGGCGCGCTTCGCCTCCTCACGCGCCGCCTGCTCGCGATTGGCGAGCGCCTCGAGCTCGCGCCGGACCACGCCGATCGCCCTCTCGGCCTCGGCGATGAGCGACTCAAGAGCGCGCAAGCGCTGCTTCCGGCTCGCCTCGCGCGCGCCCTCGCCGATGTGCTCGGCCTCGGCCTTCGACCACGAGCCGTGCAACGGCCCGAGCTGCCAGCGACCGTCGGCCGCGACCCAGGCGGTCCCGGCGCCTTCGCCCCAACCGACCTGCCGCAGCACCTCGCGCACCGTCTCGTCGGACACCGCCGCGCAGCGCGGGTCGTCGCGGTTCACCGCGGGCACCAGCACCAGGCCCAGGTGCCGCTCCTCCGGCGGCCGCGGGCTCGTCCCCACGGCGATGGCGATGTCGTGGTCCTCGCGATCGAGCAGCCGTCCTTCCGGCGTTACCCAGGCATCGAGCAGGCCCGCGGACTCGAGCGCCGCCTCGAGCCCGGCGCGATCCTTCGCGGCGAGAGCGGCGCTGAAGTCGCACAGCCGCCAGAGCGGCGCCCCCGCACGCTCGGCGCGTCGGGCCTGATCGCGCGTATGCGGCGCCGGCGGCGGTCGGTGCTCGCCGGCCAGCAGCCTCTCGCGCTCGGCGCGCAGCTCGGAGAGCGCCGCCTCCCCCTCGCGCAGCCGACGCTGCGAATCGGCGCGCTGCGCCGCCAGCTCTTCTGCGGCCGTGCGCGCGGCCTCGGTGACCGCAGCCTGCACCGGGCTGACGCCCTCGGCCCGCTCACACCAGCCAACGAGCGACTCGGCGAGCTCGTCTATCGATGCCGGCCGCAGCTCGCGCACCGCTTCGGACCAGAGTCGATAGGCCTCGGCGAGGCCGTCGCGCGCCTGCTCGAGTCCGCGCCGCGCGTCCCGCTCGCGTTCGGCCTCGCGGTCTCGGGCGGCCTCGGCCTCCGTCTTCGCCTGCCTGGCGTGCTCGAGCTCTCGCAGCGCGTCCTCGACCGCACGGTTGCGCTTGGCGAGGTGCCGGCTCGCCTCCAGGCGCTTCTGCGCGGCGGCCTCCAGCCTGCGCAGCGCGGCTTCGGCGGCCTTCGGCTCGCGCACCTCGGGCAGACCGAGCGGCTCGATCGCCGATCGATGCGCGTCGGCGAGCCCGCACGCCTCGGCGCGCTCGGCAGCCCCCGCCTCGGCCGCGACGAGCGCCTCCTGCGTCTTCGCCGCCTGCTCGCGCGCGAGCTCGAGGCGCCGCTCGGCGCGCCCGCGCTCTGCCTTCGCCTGGTCGAGATCCCCACCGGCCGCTGCCGACTCCTTCTGCCGGGCCTCCGCGTCGCGGCGGGCGCGCTCGAGCGCCTCGACGCTGCGCATCGCCGGGCTCGCCGACAGGGTCTCGACCTCGGCCTGCGCCTTCGACTGCTCGATGCCGAGCCGCTCTATCTCCTGCTCTGCCTCACGCCGCGCGCGCTGCGCCTCCTCGAGCTCCTGCTCGGCGGTGCGCAGCTTGCGCTGGATCGCCTCGTAGTCCGCGTGCGCCGAGCGCACCCGCTCGGCCCTGCGGCGCGCGGCGATCTGCGCGTAGCGGCGGTACTTGACGAGGAAGGAGAGCGTGGCGTCGCGCGCAGCGCGGAAGCTCTCGAGGTGGCCTCTGTCGGTCTCCAGGCTGCGGAACGCGTCGGCGATGTCCGCGAGGATCGCCTGGGCCGGCGGCGCCAGCGCCTCGGAGAGCGCGTCGGAGAGCGACTTCTCGTCCAGGGCGCGGGCGAGCTGCGGCTTCCTCAGCTCGATGAGCAGCTTGATGAGCGCGTCGTACCGCTGCTCGCCCAGCTTGAAGAGCCGCGCGTCCACCTCCCTGCGATACGCGGTCGCGGTGGTGAAGACCTCGCCCTCGGCGCCGATCGCCTCGGCGAGCCGGTCGCGCGTCAGGGCCTGCCCGGTCGCCGACTGCAGGAACAGGTCGCGCCCGACGCGCTGGCGGGTGACGAAGAACCACTTGCCGACCAGCCCGCGCCCCTCGGCCGCCTGCAGCCCGCAGCCGAGGGTGAGGAAGCACGCCTCGCCCTCCGCCGTGCGCCGGCCGAGCTCGAGCCAGGTGTAGCCGAGCCGGTCCGTGTACTTGTCGAGCAGCAGGTTCCACTCGATGCGCTTGGCGGGATCGCCGTCGGGCTCGAGCCGGCTCGGCGCGACCTCGCCGTCGAACAGGAAGGGGAGCTGCAGCGCGAGGATGCGCGACTTGCCGGTGCCGTTGTTGCCGCGCAGCAGCAGGTGGCCCTGCTCCCAGTGGAGCTCCTCGTAGTCGTAGCGAAAGAGGTTGAGCAGGCCGCTGCGCAGCGGCTGCCACCGTTCGCGGGTGGGCTCGGGAAGCCTCGACGCCGTGCTCATCTCCGTTTGCCTCCCGTATCCAGATCCAAGCCCAGGCCGAGCTGCCGCTGCGCCCGGCGTGCGGGAGCAGGCGTCGGAGCATCGGCCAGCGGCTCGAGCGTGTAGCGGGCGATCGCCGACAGCGGCACCACGCCCTCGGCCGTGCGCGCGACCAGCCGCAGCGCCTCGAGCCGCTCGATCGCGGTCTCGGTCAGGCCGACCTCGGCGCCCGGCTCGCTCGCGTCCTTGCGCCAATGCGTGCGGTGCTGCGCGATGCACTCGCAGACGAAGCCCTCGAGCGCCGACCGCGCGACGACGCGCCCGGGAGCACGCCGCGCCTGCTCGGCGAGGTGCTCGGCGAGCAGCAAGGTCACGTGGCCCTCGGTTCCCTCTTCGGGAAAGCCGACGTCGGTCAGCTCGCCGCGCTCGTCGGCCATGGCGATGCCCTCGCGGCGCACCTCGCGCACCAGACCGGTCGCGTTCTCGATCTCGGTCAGCAGCAGGTGGCGCTGGCCCGTCAGATAGGCGCGCTCCTCGTCGCTCAGGTCCTCGTAATAGACGACCGGATCGTCGAGTAGCCGGCGCACGAGGCGCGTGCGCAGCCGGCGGTTGCGCGCCTCCTCGGTCTCGGGCATCGGCTCGTCGACCAGCAGCCGCAACCGCTCCTCGAGCCCGGTTGCCTCGACTGTCGAAGGCCCGCGTTGCACGTTGAGCATCGCCGCGAGCGCCGGGCGCTGCACGGTGTAGAGCACGTCGCCCTTCTCCGCGAGATAGAGCAGCTCGTCGCCCTGGACGCGGACGATCACCTGCAGCCGCAGGAGAAGGCGCACCACCTCGACCAGATCGCGCCGCTCGTCGCGGGTGCTCAGCTCGAAGCTGAAGCCCGCGCGCGAGAGCGCCTCGTCGCCCGCGGTCAGCGAGGCGAGGTCCTTGGCCAGGTTGCCCAGCGTGGTCTGGCGATCGGCGCGCTCGAGCGCGGCGAGGGCGAGGCAGAGCAGCACGTAGCGGCGGCGGGTGAACGGCGCGCCCGAGCCGTCGCGGGCCGGGCGAGTGCCGTCGACGAGATCCGCGGGCGTCTTGCACAGGCGCGCCAGCTCCGGGTCGACCTGCAGCGACCAGCCGGGAAAGCGCGTGAGCCACTCGCGCAGCCAGGCCGCGTGGCGGCGCACGAGCACGAGCTCCTCGCCTTGCGGGCCGCCGGGAGTGAGCAGCGGCTGTTCGAGCAGGGCGCGCAGCGCGCGGCGACGCTCGTCGGTCTCGCTGCCCTTGAGGCGGCGCTCGAAGACGTCGGAGCCCTTCACGCGGCCGCCTCCTCGATGCCGCGGTCGAGCCGCTGGATGGTGACGAGGTGATCCGGGCCGCGGAACCGGCCCATCGCCTCGACCTCGATCTCGGCGAAGGGCGCGCCGGGCTCGACGATGGGCTCGAGCCGGATGAAGAGCCCGCCGTCGCTCGAGGTGGCCTCGGCGACCTCGTTCGGTCCCGACTTCGTCGCCAGCGCCTCGCCCAACAGATCGAGCAGCAGCCCGAACTCCGTGGGATCGAGCGTGCCGATTTGCGAGAGGCGCATCGAGCCACCGTCGGCGAGCCGGCGTTGGGCGCGCTCGAGCTGCTCGGCCTCGAGCCGTGCCAGGCGGGCGAGCTCGGCCTTCTCGCGGCTCTTGTCCACCACGTCGTTGAGCCGCCCGCGGCGCGTGTAGCGGCCCGTCGTGCGCAGCCGCAGCGAGATCTTGAGCGGCGGCGCCTCGAGCCAACTGCTCTGCGGGCCCGCGCCGTCGAGCTCCCAGCGCTCGAGGCTGCGCTCGTCGACATAGAGGTGGCGGGCCGGGGGCAGGCCGGTCGCCGCGCGCCAGAGCCGGTGCGCGTCGCGCGGCTCGTCGAGCTCGGCGAACCAGCGGGCCAGAGTGCGCCATTCGGTGGCGCGGTCGGTTCGGGTCAGCCGCCGGTCGTTGAGGCTCGCGACCGCCGAGAGCAGCGCGGGGATGGCCGAGCGGGCCCGGGCCCGCAGCACCTCGGCCTGCGAGGGCGTCTCACCGCCGCCCACGAACCAGGCGCGCAGCCCGCGCCAACGCGCCGTCCAGGCCTCGAGCGCGTCGGCGCGCGCCTCGTCGGTCGCCTCGAGCGCGTCGGCGAGCTCGCGGCGGG
>ENA-UOOR01000479-UOOR01000479.1-fermentation-metagenome-genome-assembly--contig:-NODE-479-length-56650-cov-18.615478_pt1 | contig 56650 bp, 50 predicted proteins | sample MGYA00245780_ERZ724029 | MGnify/ENA primary metagenome ERZ724029 (study PRJEB28704, sample SAMN03018315) | fermentation metagenome | biome: anthropogenic terrestrial biome; feature: soil; material...
AGCCTGCGGAGGTCAAGGAACCGAATCTTGTGATCTTCGATCTCTCTGAGCCTGCAGTTGAGAAGACCCAGACTCCAAATTTCATCCTGGTCTACCCTTCCGAAGAGGCTCCGACGGCGTTCTCTGACGAAGAGAGGGGCATGATGGAACTGACGATACCCGGGGTCGCGACCGATTCAATAGAGATGGAGGATGCATTCTCAGAGGAGGTCTTTACCGATGACGATGCGAATCTCGCGCCCATGCTGGGCGAAGATCGCCCGGTGGTTGCGGCGGAGAAGTGCGCAACGTTTTCGGGTCCTGCCATAGGACAGATCAGGGAGCAGCCCGGTATTCCATCTCTCAGCGAAGGAGTTGAGGTAAGCTTCGGATTCCTCTCAGGCGCATCCGAGGCCAAAGGGGAGTCCGGTATCGATTTCGTGTTCGGTACTGAGGAGTGCCAGGATCTCCCGGCGCACAATTTCGAGACACAGACTTCGAGGGATGCCGTGAAGGTGTCCAGCATTCAGACTCAAAGGATGTATCTCTGAGCTCTGATTCAGAACAAACTCTTTACCCTCTTCTTATCATCTTTTTGCAGATCGTCTCTGAGCATATCTCGGCTCAGTTCTTCGATTCCGGCGGTTCCGTATATAGTAAATAATTTAAGTGAGGGAAGGTCTGACACCCCGTGGACCTCGGCATCGTTTTCCTGACCATTGTGCTGGTACTGTTCTTGGCGAAGATCAGTTCCGTCGTTTTCGAGAAATTCGGAATACCCGGGCTTGTCGGAGAGATATTGATCGGCATTGTAATAGCCAATCTGGTCATAGGCGACTGGTCATTCATGAAGGTCCTCGATCTCGAGGATACAACATCAATCAACTCTCAGTTCTTCTTCGTACTGGCGGAGATGGGCGTCATATTCCTGCTGTTCTCCGTAGGTCTGGAGATGAGGGTATGCGACCTGATGAAAGTTGGGAGAACAGCGTTCCTCGTCGCTTCTCTGGGCGTCATATTCCCGTTCATATTCGGCTTCGTTCTAATGTTGGCCTATGACGGCAACATGTACCACGCTCTTTTCCTGGGGGCCGCCATGGTCGCCACGAGCGTAGGGATAACCGCCAAGGTGATAAAGGACCTGAAGGTCATGAACACCAAGGAATCCAGGATCATCATAGGCGCCGCGGTGATCGACGACATAATCGGCATGATCGTGCTGGCAGTCGTAGTCGGGATGGCGCAATCCGGGTCCCTGGATATCATCAGCATAGGCGAGATAGTTCTGAAGGCCGTGATCTTCGTGGTGGCCATACTATTCCTGTGCTCCAAGGTGGTTCCCAGATTCGACAGATGGTGGAGGTCCAGATTCATACCCAGGCCCTGTGACATCAACTATACTATGCTCACGGTCGCCATAATCGTCTGCTTCGGAAGCGCATATGTCGCTGACCTTATCGGACTGGCACCCATAATCGGTGCCTTCCTGGCAGGCATGCTTTTCGCAGACCGGGCCAAGGAGTGGGGGATGTACAAGGGGATCGAGTCGATAACCACGTTCCTCCTCCCGTTCTTCTTCGTGTACGTGGGGATGAATGTGGAGCTGGGCGCGATAAGCCAGGACGTCCTCTTGCTGTTCGCCGTTGTTCTGATCCTTGCGATAATAGGCAAGCATGTGGGCGGAGCCCTCGGAGCCAAGATAGGCGACAGGTCCCTTGACAACACTTCCCTTAACATAATAGGCATAGGGATGATTCCCAGGGGAGAGGTGGGGATAATAGTGGCGGCAATGGGTCTGAAGATAGTGGTGGACGGAGTGCAGGCCGTATCACAGGAGATGTACGTGGTAGTTGTCCTGATGTCCGTGGTCACGACACTGATAGCGCCGCCGCTCCTGTCCAAGCTGTTCAGGAAGAAATATCCCGAGGAGCAGGACAACGGCTGCGAGACAGGGCGCTGCGAGATATGAGATCCCGGGATCACATGGGGTAGAATGCCTGGAGAATCAGGATGACAATGCACATACCCAGTGCGATGCCTATGACGGCCTTGGGACTGACCTTGGGCGCCTTGTCATTCTTGGTATCGAAGTACCTGACAAGGCCTGCCTGCGATTGGAATCCCCCGTCCTTCTTCTTGGCCATGGATTGGGAGAGGACGGATTCTTTATAAAAAGGTTATCGGGTTCGCTCCCGCGTAATCCCTTTATAGAGGATAACCAATCGCAACACCGATAAGATGCACTGGGCGGACGTTATAGCCAGAGATATCCTGGAGAAGGACAAGCACCCTCTCATAGCTACGGGGATAAGTCCCACGGGGATAATACATGTTGGAAGTCTCAGGGAGGCCATCACCGGCGAGGCAATCCGCAGTGCGATCAAAGATCTCGGAGGGGACGTCAGGCTGATCTATCTCATAGATTCGTTGGACCCTCTTAGGAAGAGATATCCGTTCCTGCCGGAGGAGTACGAGAACTATGTGGGAATGCCCATATGCCAGATACCCTGTCCGTGCGGGAAGCACGATAATTACGCCCATCACTTCGTACAGCCCTTCCTGGACGCTCTGAAGTCACTCAGGGTGGACTGCGAGATAATATGGACCCATCAGTTATACGCTGAGGGGAAATTCGCACCGATGATAGATCTGGCACTTCGGAAGAGGCCCCAGGTGATAAAGATCCTGAAGGAGGTCACCGGAAGGGATCTCAATGATGATTTCTCACCGTACAATCCTCTGTGCAAGAGCTGCGGCAGGTTCGTCCAGCCCTTGCTTGATACTTACGAATATCCGCATATCGGCTATAGTTGCAAATGCGGATACAGCGGAACTGCCGACATAACGAAGATGGATGGGAAGCTGGTCTGGAGGCTGGAATGGCCTGCCAAGTGGAAGATATTCGGTACTTCCGTGGAACCCTTCGGCAAGGACCATGCAGCCGCCGGAGGGTCCTACGACTCCGGAAAGAGGATAGTTGAGGAGATATTCGACGGCAAGGCTCCGTACCCTGTTCCCTACGAGTTCGTTCAGCTCAAGGGGGTGGGCCAGATACACAAGTCCACCGGCTCTCCTGTGACAGGCATGGATGCGATAAATATGACCCCTCCCGAGGTCCTGAACTATCTTTTCCTGAGAGTTAATCCTCAGAAGGCGATCGATTACGATTCCGGATTGGGCGTTCTTGATATGGCAGACGAGTATGACAGAATGGAGCGCCTGTTCTTCGAGGGCGGGTGCACAGAATGCGAGGAGAACTCTGTCAGAGCCTACAGCATATCCCAGCACAACGTTGTGCCTGAGGATATCCCTCCGCAGATACCTTACAGGCACCTGATGAATGTGGTGCAGATGACCGATTGCTTCGAAGGTGTCATGGAGATCCTGGGCAGGACGGAGAATCTGAAGGATCTCAGCGAAGAGGAGACCCAGAGGCTCAGGAAGAGGGTTGAATGCGTCAAGTTCTGGCTGGACAGTTTCGCTCCGGAGGATGTCAAGTTCTCTGTTTCCGACGGTGTCGGACCGGAGGATCTGAATCCTGAAGAGAAGAAGTATCTGGAACTTCTGTCTGACGCCCTCGAGACCGCTGAGTGGACCCCCGACCCCATAAGCAACGCCGTGGTGGAGAAGGCCAAAGAGGCCGGTATAAGCACCAAGAAGGGATTCCAGACGCTCTACAGGGTACTCATCGGGCGCACATCCGGTCCCAGACTGGGGGCCTTCCTGGCGGATATGGATAAGGAGAATGTGCTTGAAAGGTTCAGGTCCGTGTCTCTGTGATCACAGTATGCCCATATTCGTGAGCTTCTCAGGCAGATAGGTATCCGTCACGAAATCCAGACCGTATTTCGCCAGGGCCTGCTGCTCAGATTTCTTCTTCATGTCCAGCATGGCCTGTATCTCCGAGATCCAGAACTCATCCCTGAATCTCGGGTCGCTGAGCTCTGAATTAAGAGCGCCTATGTCCTTATCTGAGAGGGAATCAGTCGGCAGATCATAATTCAGTATGTCGGATGCTGTTATGCCGACAAACTGGGCGGTGGGTGTGGCCAGATAATCGGATATATGTGCTGTTTTTATCGCGCCGTAAGCGATCGAAGCATAGATCCTGAATGACCACGGGTCGCCGTCGGTGAAGACGACCGTCGGCATCCCCATCTCGCTGTTCAGCCTCTTGATGAAACGCCTGGTGCTCCTGGCCGGTTGTCCTTTAAGGTGGACGAGAAGGGCATTATGCTCCTCGCAGAATCCGTTCTCCACAAGACGGTCGAACATACCTCCGGTCTCCACGGCCACGATGAATTTCGCATTGCCGCCCTGGAATTGCACATTCTCCTTCTCGACATTATACGGAACCCCGTATCCTGATTCGCCCACATCCTCCAGGCAGTTTATCTTTCTCCGCTCGCCCTTCTTGGTCATCTCAGTGAGGGTGAAGTCCCCCATAACCCTGGCTCCATCCTCCTCCGGGCGAAGCTTGAAGTCCTCCCTCATGCAGCCTGACATTATCTCCAGGTCCTCTGCCAGCAGGTTGCTCTCGTCCTGGGAGTTGAATTTGCCGTGCCCCCATCCTTCGGATATGTAGTACATCTCCCTGAGAGTGGAGGATTTATTCGATTTTATCATGTCCTCTATGAACTGCACCGTGCAGGCGGTCCTGAGCATCATGGTGGCCCCGGTAACGGTCTTCGCTGTGCGCTGGGTCTTCATGTCACCATAGGTCCAGACGCTCTTCTTCGGATCGAACTCTATATTCTTCTTGGACCTCGTGGAAAGCTCCATGGTCGGTATCTCGCCCAGCCTCATGTGGTTGTAGATGGAATCCACAATCTCTTTAAGGTTATTAACGGCGTTATCATGGCGTTCAGTCATCTTCAAGCACCTCCTGGGTCTCCTCTTCCTCTTCCTCTTCCTCGACGGGCTCTTCTTCCGAGTCTATCTCTGTGACCTCTATGCCTTTTATGCCCCAGTCCCCGGGCAGCGGATCCGCTCCCATGACTATGACGGGATTGATGCCCGATATGTAGACGTCATCCGGTGAGAAGACATCTGCCATGTCCCCGGTCAGCTCGAAGGAGATGGTCGTATGGGCCGCAGGTGCCAGGTCCTTCACGTCCCAGGCGACCTTCCCTTCATCATTCATCTCCACGAAATGCGAATCGCTGAACAGTGTCAGGTTGACTGCCTCCTTCGGGAGCTGCGCATGTATCCTGAACGACCGCTCGCTTCTTGTGTAGTTGAATACGGAGTAGGTTATCTTCCTGAGCTTCTTCTTGGCATCGACGCCGGGTTCGATCCACACCACGTTCATTATCTTGGATATCGTGAGGTCCAGGTCTGGTACGGGCTTGCTCAGGAACTCAGCGGTCTTCTTGGCCAGTTCCGGGAGTATCACCTGGACGATCTCGAACTTGGCGCGGGTATGCTCTCTTCTCTCTCTTTTCCGGAGGTGGCTTTTCAGATTCCTCCCGCAGAGCTTAAGTGCCAGCCCTATCTCCTCAGTTATCTCGGGCAGATCTGCGATGGCTTCTTTGCCCTCTGATGTGAAGAAGACCTTCGTAGATGCAACGTGAACAAGGATTATGGCAGGTCCGAAAGGCACGCCTTTGCCGCCCCTTTGCTCCAGACCGTATCTTCTCCAGTCGACATCCGATACAGCCTTCGTTATGGCGCATGCGCCTGCCTGGTACAGAAGGGGAACGCGGTTGGCGAATCTCAGGATGGTGACCTGTCCCTCCGCAGGTATGTCGCCGCCATACACTATTCCGACCTCCACCGTGAACGGATTTCCGTTGACTGCCTTGGGTGCCCTGGTAACGGGGGGAGCATAATATTCCGGACGCATACCGTCCAGAACGTGCATCAACCCCTTCTTGATCAGCGTATCACCTATGGGGGACAGGCAATCCGTCTGGGGAGCCATTATCTTCACATTCCCTATCGCCTTGATGATGTCCCTGCAATCGTCCCTGCTGAGGCCGGAAGGTCTCCTGTCCGGCTTTATGCCGGTTTCCTTCAATATCTCATCGGCTATCCTTGCCGTAACTCTTGAGAAATCGTTGATGAGGAAGGCCCTGACAGTCTTCTGCTGAGTTGACTGGGTCATCTTCTGCAGTTCACCTATCTCCAGGCCCTCCGGATGGGGTTTTATCTCCTTGGACTTCTCGGGCATCGTGTCTGTGGCCCTTTCGAATACGAAGGTCTTGTTGTCCGGGTCCACGAAGGTTATCTTCGCATGAGGATTCACTATGGCGGTATTCTTGAGGTACTCGAAGATCGACTGCTTCCCGGTTATGTACCTTCCTTTTGTGTAGTACTCTATGCGGGTTCCGCTGCCCTTGCCCTCCCAGGTGAAGGGTTCCTCGTTAGTGACTATGGGGCGGTTCGTCTTCGTGTCTATGACGATGTCCATGCCCCAGGCGACAGAATCCTCCCCCTCTATCTTGGACTGGACCCGGGCCGGTTTGCCCGTCGAGATGTTCCCGAACATTATGGTGGCGGATATGCCGATGCCCTGCTGTCCTCTGGACTGTCTGAGGGCATGGAATCTGGATCCGTAGAGAAGCCTTCCGAATACATTAGGCATCATCTTCTTGACGATCCCGGGACCGTTGTCCTCTATCACCATCCTGTATTCGTCATCCTCAAGCCTCTCCACTCTGACGAAAATGTCCGGAAGTATGTCCGCTTCCTCGCAGGCGTCGAGTGCATTGTCAACGGCTTCTTTGACGCCCATGAGAAGGGATTTGGATTTAGAGTCGAATCCCAGGATCTGCTTGTTCTTCTCGAAGAATTCCGTTATGGATATCTCCTTCTGCTTCGAGGCCAATATGTTGGCCGTCGGCACAGCCATCCGTTTCTTCTCGTCCGATCCCATCCGTCCCGAAGAGGCGTTATTAGTTAAATAAATGTTTCAGACGGGCTCGGATTCGTCTTCTCCATCGAATTTCTCCCCGCATTTGGGGCACCTCTCCGCATCCGCCGGGACCGAAGCGCCGCACTCGGAGCATTCCATCTCCTCGTAAACCGGAGCAGACGTTATAATCTCCGGTTTCTCGATGAATGCACCGCACTTCCTGCAGCAGGTCTCTCCGGGCAGCACCAGGGCACCGCATTCTTTGCAGCGCCCGTATCCCTGAGGATACAGCCGGCCTTCCCTCTCCATCCTCTCCCTGGCATTTTCCAGGCTCCTCCTAGAGAAGAACGAGAATATTACCACCAGGAAATAGACGAACATGATGTTGATGCCGATGAAGTATAGGTTTCCTTCCAGAGCCATAGTCATGATCTCGCCGTCGGTGGCAGAGCCTCTGTAGATCATCATGCCTGTCTTGTCAACAAGATCGCCGGCGCTCTTCGCCTCGAAGAAGAAGTATTCCAGCTTGTTATCCCCAAGGTCCACGTCAATAGCGGTGTATGTCGTTCCAGAGGATGTCATGGTGACCATTTCGGCGGGAGTCGACATTCCTGCAGAGGAATAGTACAGTATCACGATATCGTTGTAGTGGAATTCCACGTCGGTGCCGGTACCTACGTATATGACCGTTATGTCGTAAAGCCCGTCGCCTTTCGGAGTTATCTCCGCGTCGGAGAAGTTACCGTCGTCCAGTGATCCGGCAGTGTCATAGGAGTCCACGTAAGCGGGACTCACTATGAACGCACCTATGCAGGATATGGCTATCAGATAAGTTACGCCTGCCCCCAGAAGCACCTTGGTGCTTTTGACGCCCAGTACCTTGGGCACGACGTACATGGCCACGCCGACGAGCATCGGCAGGCAGAACAGTTCGTAGAGCCCGGACAGCATGAATGTTATGCCAAGGAACAGTGCCAGAACTATTCCCAGTACCTGTGCCAATGGGGTCCCGACGAATCTGTCCTGTCTTTTTCTGTTCGGAGGCGATTCCATGACTTTGGGTCAGACCTTAACAAATATAAAAAAGTCTGCGACAGAATAAATACAACCCCTTTCATCCATCAAAGACGGAGGAGGACCTTGGCGACAATAGAGGAACAGATAAAGGAATTGGAGGAGCAGATCTCCAATACCAAGTACAACAAGGCGACAGAGGCCCATATAGGCAAGCTAAAGGCCAAAATCGCCCGCCTTCAGGAGGAGGACGAGAAGCGCAAGTCCTCCAAAGGTCCGACCAAAGGATTCTACGTGAAGAAAGCGGGAAATGCCACCGTGGCACTTGTGGGATTCCCAAGCGTCGGGAAGTCCACCCTACTGAATCAGCTGACCGGGGCCAAATCCGAGATAGGAGCATATCATTTCACCACACTGGACGTCGTCCCCGGAGTCATGGAGTACAACCATGCCAAGATCCAGATCCTGGATATGCCGGGGCTCATCAAGGACGCATCCAGAGGCAAAGGCAGAGGCAGAGAGGTCATAGCTGCTGCCAGGGCCGCGGATGTGATCCTGTTGGTAGTGGACGTTTACAATCCCGACATATCAGTGTTGTTCAAAGAGCTCTGGGATGCCGGTATAAGGTTGAATCAATCCAAGCCTGACGTGGCCATAACCGGCGGCTCCCAGGGAGGCCTACTGATAAAGCCGACTCTGAAGCTTACGAAGATCAGCGTTGATACGATCAAGGACATGGCCGCCGCATACGGTCTTGTGAATGCGACCATAGTCGTAAGAGAGGATATCGATGTCGAGCAGATGCTGGATGTTCTCTCAGGCAACCGCGTCTACATTAAAGCTGTAATGGCGATAAACAAAGTGGATCTGGCTAAGCCCGGGGAATTGGAGAGGGCGTATGCACGGAACCCGGAGTACCATAAGTTCCCCGTGTCCGCGGCCACGGGTCAGGGCATGAACGAGCTGAAGCAGGGTGTGTACGACACCATTGACATGATCCGCATATACCTCAAGCCCCAGGGCCAGGAGGCGGATATGGACATACCCATGATCGTGAAGCGCGGTAATACCGTGGGTGATGTCTGCGAATTGATCCACAGAGACTTCAAGAACAATTTCAGATACGCAATGGTCTGGGGGGACAGCGCGAAATTCCCGGGGCAGACCGTCGGTATGGACCACGTGCTGAAGGATAAGGACATTCTGAGCATAATCGTCAGAAGGTAAGCTTCCGGCGACACGTTTTATATCCCTCCGCTTATCGGTGTCCCATGATTCAGAAGCCCCGTGGCACGAGGGATTTCCTTCCGGACGAGATGGAGAGACGCAGGCACTATGAAGGCATTCTGAGGCATATCGCATTGACCTTCGGGTTCAGGGAGATCTCGACACCGATATTCGAGGAAACGGAGCTCTTCGTCCTGAGGTCCGGACCCAACATCCTGAACGAGCTTTACGCATTCAAGGATAAAGGCGACAGAGACATCGCCTTACGTCCGGAGATGACAGCGCCGGCGGTGCGCATGTTCGTCAACGGGATGAGCAACGAGCCGAAGCCCGTCAAGATTTTCTATTTCGGCCAGTGCTTCAGGTACGAGAGGCCCCAGAGCGGCAGGTACCGTGAGTTCTATCAGTTCGGAGCAGAGCTCATAGGGAATAAGAATCCCGAGTCTGATGCGGAGGTGATCGCTCTCGCAGCATCGATGATCGAGGCACTGGGTCTTAATGATTACAGAATAAGGATAGGCCATATAGGCGTTCTGAGGCAGAAGCTTGCCGACAGCGGCGTTCCCAAGGAGAGGACGGCAGAGATCCTTCAGAAGCTTGATAAGAAATCATACGACGAGGCTGAGCCCCTGCTCATAGACATGGGGGTTTCCGACCTTGCGAGGCAGGAGATATTCGACCTCACTGAGACGGTCGGGGGCAAAGAGGTCCTCTCGGAGGTTCCGGGCGAAGCCGGCGAATATCTGCGCTCCGTGGTCGAGATCCTTGAGAGGATGGGCGTCCGGGACATAGACATAGATCTGGGCGTCGTCAGGGGGCTGGACTACTATACCGGGATGGTGTTCGAGGCCGAGGCCCCCGTTCTGGGTGCGGAGAAGCAGATCTGCGGCGGCGGGTCATATACTCTGTCGGAGCTCTTCGGCGGGGAACAGGTGTTCTCCACCGGTTTCGCCATAGGATTCGACCGTATATTGCTGGCTATGGAGAAGGAAGGCATCGGGTACGAGCTGAAAGGCATCGATGCGTATGTTGTCCCGGCCTCCGATGCGGTCAGGGGAGAGGCCTATTCAGTGGTCTCGATGCTGAGGGATGCGGGCATATCATCCGATATAGACCTGATGGGAAGGAAGATGGCCAAGGCCATGAAGCACGCTTCCGCCGTCAGGGCGGAGAATGTGGTGATCGTAGGAGAGAAGGAACTGTCAGAGGATTCCGTAACGGTAAGGGACATGTCCTCCGGGGAGCAGAACCTGGTCAGGATATCGGAGCTCGTCCGTTTCCTGTCCTGATGTCAAGTTCGATATTCAGGAGCGCATCCGCCCTGGAGATCATCGGATCTTCCCGCCTCACGTGGATAATGGAAGGATTCCTAATCTGGGATATCAGGGAAACCGCGTCGCGGTGAAGGCCCTTCATGCTCTCAGACCTCACTTTGTACTCCCCCCTCATCTGCTTGACCACAAGCTCGGAATCCATGACGAACTCCACGTGATCGTCACCGATCCTGATAGCTTCTCTTATGGCGGCAATCAGACCTCTGTATTCGGCGTAGTTGTTGGTGCTCTCTCCGAGGAATTCGGTGATCTCACGGATTATGCTCCCGTCCCTGGTCACGATGACGGCGCAGGCTGACGGCCCCGGGTTTCCTCTGGCACCCCCGTCCGAATATATGCGCAGCATATCATTTCCCCACAGGTTTGTTGTTCCTGTCAACCTTGACCACGCTTGTATCGATGATCCCGTCAGCGAGCTCGAATCCCATTATTATGATAAGATCCCCGACATCACAAAGGTGGGCGGCGGCTCCGTTGATACAGATGACCCCGGAATTGGCAGGCCCGGCTATGGTGTAGGTCTCAAAGCGGTTGCCGTTGTTGACATCGGCTATCAGCACCTTCTCCCCGGGCAGGATCCCGGCCATCTCCATCAGCCTGGCGTCTACGGTGATGCTTCCCTCGTAATCCAAACGCGTCTCCGTGACGGTGGCCCTGTGTATCTTGCTTCGGAGCATCCAACGCATAATGGGTCTATATGCCCCCATATAATCAAACTTTCTTCTCTACGAAAAAGTCGGGTATGCGATTTCTCAGGAATCGTTGATATGGAGTAACACGATTTTACTATAACTTATGCTAAATGATATATACGATGCGAAAAATGTTAGGTTTGATACCAATGAAAAGTAAAATCAAAAACATGGCGATATTGGCATTGACGGCCATATTGACAGTATCTCTGCTCATTCCGATCGTTGGCTCTGAAGAATCCTCTGCGACAATAGCAGTCACAGATTCAGACGGAAAGACAATATCTCTGGGTGAGCCTGCAGGTAAGGTTGTCACCCTTGGTCTCGGTTATACCATAACGGTAATAGATCTGGGATACAAAGACAAGATCATAGGATATGACAATGGGTCCACATATGATTCAAGCGGGAACAAGAAAGTCGAAGGTATGAATGTCGAGAATTTAGGCTCAGCGTATGCGACCGCCGACAATATATCATTCATTCGCGCAAAAATGGCACAAATGGTTGAAGATTCAAAGTTTGACAAAAGCAAAGATTTGATAATAATAAACAACTGGAGCGGTACTGTCGCTTCAGGCGGAACGAGGGATTTGCTTGTCGGCGACGGCTACAAAGTCGCATGCTTCGGAGCCAATACGTACGATGAGATTGTCGGTATGGTTTCTTCCATATCACAGTTATGTGGAGGAGATTCCAATAATGTGGTAGAAAGAATGACTCAGGCTAAAACAGAAGTTCAGGAGATGGCCGCAAGCAAGTCAGGGGAGGCGGCACCGAAAGCAATGTATGTTTCAGAATATAAAGGGGATTTGAGGATATACAACAGCGGAATAACTGTAAGCATGATTGAGTTGGCCGGAGGAGTGAACATTGGTGACAACGGTGAAACCAACGTATATCATAATCAAAATGCCAGTTACATCATTCAAAACGAACCTGATGTCATTTTCCTAGACGGTAACTATCCTGAAACCGCAGAGTATTTTCAGGACGAGGTCCTGAATACAAGATCTATAAAGGTTGTCAAATTAGAGAAAGACTGGAACAGTACAACACCTCAGGTTACCGACGGCCTCTTAAATATATCTGAGAGTCTCTATAACCCGTATGCATCTGATGAGGATCGGATAGATGATGATGCTATTATGATATTTGTGGGAGTAATAGCAGCTTTTATAGCGGCGGGACTGGCTCTGTTCTTGATAAGGAGACATTAAATCCTTTTACCTAAACCTCTTACTCGGAGTTTATCGATGACCAGCAAGAGCAAGAGAGCAAAAGTATCCATTGTAGTCGTCGTTTTGATCGCACTGCTTATTATAACCATATTTCTGGAGCTTAGCTGGGCTCCGCGGATTCTGACATTTGAGGAGGTATGGGCGGTCCTGACAGGATCAGGCACATGGGCCAATTCTATCATAGTCCAACAGATAAATGCGCCCCGTGTGGCACTCGGTTTCTTCGTGGGTGCAGGCCTGGGTGTTGCGGGTGCGGTTATGCAGGCAATTTTCAGGAACCCGATGGCCTCCCCGTATATTTTGGGCCTGTCTTCTGGCGCATCCCTCGGTGCTGCCATAGGAATGCTTTTTGTGATACCTTTCATACCGACTTTAGTATCTGTGCCTTTACTGGCATTCATCTTCTGTGTGGGAACCATGTTTCTGGTCTACTCTTTGTCCAGAGTTGGTAGTGCGGTAAGTATGGAGACGCTTCTGCTCTCAGGAATAGCAGTAGGGGCACTCCTGCAGGCTATGGTATCTCTTCTCACATACATGGCTGGAGACAGATTGGAGGATCTGGTGTTCTGGGGTATGGGAAGCATATCCGGTGCCGATTGGTCCGAGATTGCCCTTGTCGCTGCTCTTGTCATCTTTGGGTCATTTGTAATGATGTCCCATGCGAAGGAGATCAACGCCATGATGATGGGGGATGCACACGCAATGGATTTAGGGGTCAATGTGAGAAATACCAGGTTAATTTTATTGTTCGCATCTTCTTTGGTTACCGCCGCTGCTGTTTGCTTCGCAGGGGTGATAGGTTTTGTCGGCCTGATAATACCGCATATCCTTAGAATATTGGTGGGTCCAGACAACAGATCTCTTCTTCCCCTATGTATGTTGGGGGGCGGGACATATATCATTGCCTGCGATTATGTGGCACATATAATAACTCCTAATCTCGGAATTCTGCCGATAGGCATCATAACCGCACTTATCGGCGCACCATATTTCATATATCTGCTGCGCAGAAAGAAATCTGGGGTGGGGTGGTAAGATGATGGACATCAAGAACCTCAGCTTCGATTATCGTGACAAGATCGTATTGGATCAAATAGATTTCAGCATAAAGGACGGGGAGATGCTGGGAATATTGGGGCCTAACGGGTGCGGTAAGACCACTTTGCTGGGCAATCTTAATCGGAATCTCAGACCGAAGATCGGTTGCGTGCTGATGGGAGAAAAAGACCTGGAGGATTTGAAGAAAAAGGAGATAGCGAGGGAGATAGCAGTCATACCTCAGACCAACGAGGTCAGGTTCTCCTTCACAGTCAAAGAAGTAGTTGCTATGGGACGCATGCCCTTCCAAGATTCTTTTGCGGGGGAATCCGGGAGGGACCTGGAAATAATCGAAAACGCCATGGACAGAGTGGGAATATCCGAATTCACAGAGCGTTTCATAAACACCATGTCTGGCGGTGAACGCCAAAGGGTCATAATTGCGAGAGCTCTAGCACAGACTCCGAAGATCCTTCTCATGGACGAGCCCACATTGCATCTGGACATAAGCGCTCAGTTCGATGTGCTGAATCTGATACACGATCTTTCCCGTAAGGAGAAGTTGACTGTGGTTATTGTGTCCCATGATCTTCCTATGGCGGCCCGTTATTGTGATAGAGTAATGCTGATTCATAATCATCGGATTCACGCACTCGGAAAGACAGAGGATGTTCTGACTCCGGAGAATATGCGCACCGTGTTCAACGTGGAAGCCGATCTCGTCAAAGACTCTAAAACCGGTCGGAACCTTGTAAGACTCTTCGATTCCTGTACAAATTCAGAAAAAAGTACCTGAGCGCCCTGGCCGGAATTCGAATCCGGGTCGAAGCCTCGACAGGGCTTCATGATAGGCCGCTACACTACCAGGGCAGGTATCATGAGTATAGACAGGCAGTATTTAACCGTTATCGAAACGAACTGGCGACAGGAAAAAAATAGTCTGCGGCAAGGCGAGGTTTATCATGTTGTTAGTGAGTTCGGGTCATGATGACGAATCCCACTGTGGCCGATTACATGATCCGTGACGTGAAATCCGTGAGCCCGGGCATGACTGTAAAAGAGGTTGCCAAGAAGATCACCGAATCCGATTTTCACGGATTCCCGATAACAGACAGAGGATATCTGCTGGGTTTCGTGACCGCCAAGGAACTGCTGCGCCATATGGACAATCCGGATGCGGAGATGAGGGATATCATGAGGCAGGGCACCATAACCGCCATGCCGTCCATGTCCATGGATGATGCGACCAGGCTCCTGTTCAGATACGGTCTGAGGAACCTGCCTGTGGTGGATGATAACAAGAAGCTCGTAGGCATCATCTCGAATATCGATGTTGTAAGGTCCCAGATCGAGAAGGCGAGGCCTTCAAAGGTCATGAGCGTGAAGACCTTCCTCGAAAGGCAGAACAACGTCCGCATGCGGGTGATCTATAAGGAGGTGCCCATCGATATGGTCATACCCACTCAGAAGGAGGTCTACAGGGATGAGCTGGTGGGAAGGCAGTACGAGATCAAGAGGGGGCTCAACGAGCCGCTCATAGTCATCGCCCGCAGGAACGGCTATCTCATCGTGGACGGGCACCATCGGGTGCTGGCGGCCAAGATGATGGGTACCACGAGCTTCAAGGCCATCGTCCTGGAGCCCAGCGACATGGATGTCAGATTCGGGCTGGAGAAGACGGCAGAGAGGTGGGGCCTCAGATCCCTGGACGACGTGAACATCATCGAGGGGTCAAAGCACCCGCTGATGAAGGCGGCCACCATGGTCCTCACGGAAGAGGAGATCCTGAAGCTCACCAAGAGGCTCCAGGGCGGGAACTGATTCAGTTACCGCTCAGCTCTCTCATCCTCTTCAGCATTATCCTCTTCTCGGCCGAGGCTATGACGCTCTTCGTCTTGACGAACGTGTCCGGATTGAGGGATATGTAGTCTATGCCCTCTTCCACCAGGAATTCGGCGAACTCAGGATAGACGGAGGGCCCCTGTCCGCAGATGCCCACGCTCTTGCCCTTCGCGTGAGCGGTCTTTATGAGCATGCTTATGGCCCTCTTCACGGCCTCGTTTCTCTCATCGAAGTAGCCCATGCGGCCAAGTATGTCCGAGTCCCTGTCCGCGCCCATTATCAGCTGGGTCAGGTCGTTGGACCCTATTGAGAATCCGTCGCAGTACTCGGAGAATTCCTCCGCCATAAGGATGTTGGCAGGTATCTCCGCCATCAGGTACAGGCTGAAGTCCCTGTTCCTCTTCAGGCCTATGCTCTCCATCATGGCGGTTATCTCCCTGACCTCGTCCACGGTCCTGACGAAGGGGAGCATGATGTTCAGATTCCTGAGCCCCATCTCATCCCTGACCTTCTTTATGGCCGCAAGCTCGCACATGAATGCCTCCTTGTAATCGGGGGACACGTATCTGGAGCAACCTCTCCACCCTATCATGGGGTTGGACTCCAGAGGTTCGAAATCAGCACCTCCCTTCATGTCGCGGTACTCGTTAGTCTTGAAATCCGACGTTCTTAGGATGACCTTTCTGGGATAGAATACCCTGCAGACCTTGGATATCCCCTCGGTCAGCTTCTCTATGAGCTCATCCTTCCTCCCCTCTGCTATGAGGGAGACCGGGTGCTCGCCTACGTAATTGGTGAACAGGAATTCGGATCTCATCAGGCCCACTCCGTCGCAGGGCAGTGCGGCGGACCTTTCAGCTTTGGCGGGCATGCTCATATTGACCATGACCTTGGTGCCTGTTATCGGTACGAACTCCGATGCCACGGTAACGGCTGCCGCGACCTCCGGCTTGCTAGTTGAGATGGCGTTCCCTCTGTACACGGTGCCGGTGGTGCCGTCCACAGTGATGACCATCCCGTCCGTGAGAAGGGAGGTAGCGCTGACAGTGCCTACAACGCAGGGTGTCTCCAGCTCTCTGGATATGATGGCGGCGTGGCAGGTCATGCCCCCCTCGTCAGTGACGATGCCCGCAGCTCTGTTCATGGCAGGGACCATGTCGGGCATGGTCATGGAAGTGACTAGGATATCACCCTCCTTCACTATGTCGAGGCTCATCGAATCATCATATATCACGACGCGGCCGGACGCGATCCCGGGGCTCGCTCCGAGGCCCGTGACGATCACCTCATTACCGGCGTCGATCTTCTCTCCGTTCCCGCCGCCTATGGCGGTGATGGGCCTGGCCTGAACGATGTAGACTTTATCCTTCTCGACACACCACTCTATGTCCATGGGCTTCCCGTAGTGGATCTCTATCTGGCGGCCGATCTCGGCAACCTCTATGATCCTCCGATCGGAGATCTTCTGAGCGTTCTCCAGCTCCGGCTTCACGTCCACTTTCACGGTGCTGCCGTCCGTTCCCCTGGTGTATTTCCATTTCTGGACGGACAGCCTCTTCTGCTTGATCTCCATGGTGGATCTGTCCACCTTGTATGTATCGGGGGTGACCTCACCCCCCACGATGGCTTCTCCGAGACCGTAGCCCGCCTCGACGATTATCTCCTTGGATCCGCTGCTAGGGTCCACGGTGAACATTATGCCGGAGACGTCGGAGTTGACCATCTTCTGCACCACGACGGCAAGCTTCACGTCCTCATGGGCGAATCCCTGTCTCTCGCGGTAGGAGATGGCTCTTGCGGTGAAGAGGGAGGACCAGCATTTCCTGACCTTATCGAACAGGTCCTTCTCCCCGATCACGTTAAGGAAGGTCTCCTGCTGGCCGGCGAAGCTGGCGTCCGGGAGGTCCTCAGCTGTCGCGGAGGATCTGACGGCCACGAAACTGGGCTTGTCGCCTTCGAACAGCCTTTTGTAGCTGGCCACGATCTCCTTCTCCAGGTCCTTCGGTATCTCGCACCTCTCGAAGGCTTCCCTTATCCGGGAGGACGCTTCCACGAGGGTGTCGTCGGAGGCTTTGTCTATCTTCGCGAGCTCATCCCTTATCGTCTCCGTAAGTTTCCCGCTCTCGACGAAATGGTCGTAGGAGGAGGTGGTAAGGAGGAATGCATTAGGAACCGGGAATCCGGCCATCGTCAGCTCGCCAAGATTGGCTCCCTTTCCGCCGACTGTCGGGATGTCTGTAACACGCAGCTCATTAACGTCCACAATTCTCTTTGTTGTCATCATATCCCTTGCTGGTCGAAGGACCGTTAGATGCGCGGTGCATCTGAGTACCGCTTAAAGACACCTGCTCTATAATAGGGTTTTCCACTAAGCATGTATTATATGACGCCTGGGAATATGTAACGCCTGTTGAATCATTGAATAAGTATGAGATTTCACGATAATCGTATTTTTACTACGAATAACGTGAATTAATGTGGATTTTGATGATGAAACCAAGAATGTGCTCAAAAATATCAGTACATTTTAAGAACTAAGAGTATACTAACCCCTTTGGTCACTAACATGGATTTAGAAATATGTTGGCACGGAAGAGGCGGACAGGGCGTTGTTACCGCCAATGAGATACTGGCCGAGACCGCTATCAGGGAGGGTAAGTACGTCAAGGCCTTCCCGGAGTTCGGGCCCGAGAGGATGGGCGCTCCCATAAGAGCGTTCACCAGGATCTCCAACGATCCGATAAGGATTCACAGCCAGGTTTACGAGCCGGACATAGTGGTTGTCCTGGACGGCACTTTGGTGGGGAAAGTAGACATAACAGGCGGACTGAAGAAGGGAGGCATCGTGCTGGTGAATACCCACGATTCTCCCGAGGAGATCAAGAGAGCCCTCAAGACCGAGGAGAAGTGCTATACGATAGATGCGACGAAGATCTCCATAGAGGAGCTCGGAAGGCCTATGGCCAACACGGCCATTCTGGGCGCCCTGGTGAAGGTAGCCCCCATAGTAGCCTATTCGAAGCTGGAGGACGCCGTGACCGCGAAGTTCACGGGCAAGCTGTCCGAGAAGCTGATAGTGAAGAACCTTACCGCTCTGAAGAGGGCGTATGAGGAGGTGCGCTGATATGACCAGCCATAAGAAGATGCCCATAGGCGGCCGTGCCATAGAGCCCGGTAAGTCCGAAGAGGTGGAGACGGGGGACTGGAGATCATTCAGGCCCGTGGTGGACCAGGAGCTATGCATAGACTGCATGTCCTGTTGGATCTACTGCCCGGACAGCGCCGTGATAGTCAAGGACAATAAGATGACAGGATTCAAGATGACCCACTGCAAGGGATGCGGGATATGCGCCAAGGCGTGTCCCAAGAAGGCCATAACCATGGTGGAGGAATGATCATGGCGGATTTAGCGATAAACGGAGACAGCGCAATAGCGCTGGCATGGAAGCAGATCGACCCCGATGTGTGCGCAGCATACCCTATAACGCCTCAGACAATCATAGTGGAGAGATTCTCTGACTATGTCGCTGACGGAGAGGTCAACACAAACTTCGTCTGCGTGGAGTCGGAGCACAGCGCACTGACGCTCTGCACAGCATCGTCATCGGCAGGGGCGAGAACGTTCACTGCCACGGCATCCCAGGGATTGGCGTACATGTGGGAGATGCTCCCCATAACGTCGGCCATGAGGACGCCCGTCATAATGGCGGTAGCCAACAGAGCTCTCAGCGGACCGATCAACATCAACAATGATCACAGTGACGCCATGGCGGCCAGGGACTGCGGCTGGGTGATGATATTCGCAGAGAACGTGCAGGAGGCCTACGACAACGCCGTGATGGCGCCCAGGATCGCCGAGCACCATGATGTTCAGCTGCCCATAATGACCAACATAGACGGTTTCATACTGACCCACGCCGTGGAGAGGATGACGCCTCTTGACTCAACTGCCGTCAAGAAGTTCGTAGGGGATTTCAAGCCACTCTATCCTCTGCTGGACTGGAAGAACCCGGTGACGCACGGTGTGATGGACGGCCCGGAGTACTACTACAAGCACAAGTACCAGATGGTCGAGGCCATGGAGCACGCGATCAAGGTCACCGAGAAGGTCTTCAAGGAGTTCAAGAAGATATCCGGCAGGGAGTATCACCTCGTAGAGGAGTACAGGTGCGAAGACGCAGAATATGTGGCTGTCGTTCTGGGATCCTCCTATGGCACGATGAAGGCCGTGGTCGATGAGCTTCGTGCGGAAGGGAAGAAGGTCGGTGCTGTCATGCCCAAGCTGTACAGGCCATGGCCCGACAAGCATGTGGCCGCGGCCCTGGAAGGCAAGAAGGGCGTAGCGGTGCTGGACAAGCACGCTCCCATAGGTGCGTACGGTGCCCTGTTCTCAGATGTCTGCACAACGCTGATCGATATGAAGGATGCCCCCGCCGTGTACAACTACATATACGGTCTGGGAGGGAAGGACGCCAAGGCCAGCGACTTCAGGACGATCTTCGAGGATATGATATCCGGCAAGGCTGTCAAGTACAACTTCATGGGGGTGGAAGAATGAGCACAAGGTCGATAAAGGACCTCACAAAGCTGGAGCCGAAGATGGCCTCCGGTCACAGGCTCTGCGCAGGATGCGCGGAGGGAATAATAGCAAGACAGGTACTCATGGCCACAGACAAGCCGGTGGCGGTGGCTAATGCCACGGGATGCTTCGAGGTCTCTACCTCGATATACCCGTACACGTCGTGGAAGGTCCCATGGATACACACAGCCTTCGGCAACGGTGCCGCGACCTGCGCAGGCTTGGAAGCTGCATATCAATCTCTGAAGAAGCAGGGCAAGATAACCGATGAGATGAGATTCGTCTCCTTCGCAGGTGACGGAGCGACATACGACATAGGTCTGCAAGCCCTGTCTGGTGCGATGGAGAGAGGTCATCACATGATGCATGTGTGCTTCAACAACGAGGCCTACATGAACACGGGCATTCAGAGGTCCAGTGCGACCCAGTTCGGTGCTTCCACCACAACTTCCCCTGCGGGATCCGTGATCCCCGGCAAGGGGGAGTACTCCAAGGACATGACGATGGTCATGATAGCCCATGATATACCTTATGCGGCCCAGGCGTCCCCTCACAACTGGAGGGACCTCATAGGCAAGGCAGAGAAGGGATTCGAATGCGGTGGGCCGGCATTCCTGAACGTCATATCCACATGCCCCAGGGGATGGAGGACCGCCAACGACTCGGCGATATCCATGGCCCAGCTGGCCGTTCAGACCTGTGTATGGCCTCTCTATGAGTACGAGAACGGGAAGCTCACCCTGACCGCGGACAGTGAGAGGATCGCCGTCGGCAAGCAGGAGAAGAAGCCTCTGATGGACTGGTTCTCGGCCCAGGGCAGGTACAAGCATCTGACCAAGGACAAGTACATACCCCTCGTGCAGACTCTGCAGGAGAGGCTGGATGCCAAGTGGGAGAGGCTGCTGAAGCTCTCGAAGCTTTGAAACCGGGGGGTAAAACCCCCTCTTATCTTTTCTAACCGAGAATACCTACGAATATGACGGCTATTATGCCGCCCATCAGTCCTGTGGACATATTATTGAAATATTTCGTTATGCGCCCCTCTGTTTCCAGGGTCGCGCCCAGCAGACTGTCCAGCAGGCATCCGATGAATCCTGCCAGCAGCGGGATGATCATGAGAGCATCGAAGGACAGCCCGAAGATGACGGTCCATCCGAGAAGCACGGCGACAGCGGAGCCCATGAGGGATAACAGGGTGCCGAGCAGGGATATACCGCCGTCGGTGCCGGGAAGCACTCTCTCGAATGTGGTGATCATCCAGACGTTCTTGTCCTTCGTGCCAAGCTCGCTGGCGACGGTGTCCGCGGCGGCCACGGCAATGGTGGCTATGAATCCGACGGACAGTATGAAGTAGTATTTGTCCCCGGAGTAGAGGTTGATGAGTGCGAACATGCACCCCGGCAATGCAACGCCGAGGACATTCTTCCCCGTCCTCTCCCCGGATCTCCCTTCTTGGAGGCCTTTCATCTTTTTCTCTGACAGGTTCAGCTTCGTCACCATGAAGCCTATCACTGCGAAGGCCAGCACGGCGATCAGCCAGTATATGGATCCCGCTATGCCTAGAACGAGGCCGACCGCAAGGGCCGTGACGGCACCGGAAGGCGTGAGCAGCTTCACTCTCACCGCAACCGTTGACAGGGCAGCTGAGAGAAAGAGAACCAATATTATCTCTGTGACAGCATCCACGGATAGCGGACAGTTTGTCCGATATATGATTAATCGCCTGAGATCCCGGAGCCCAGAAGGATCTCCGTTGCGTATTTCACCGCCGTGTCCCTGTCCGAAAGAGGATGGAACATGACCTTGCCCTGAGGGTATATCGTGATCTCCATGCCGCGCCAGTCGGCCACCATCATCAGATCGTCGCTCTTCTTCACAGAGCCCTCTTCGGATATGAACGCCCCCGCCCTCTCCAGATCCACATCGAGCAGGTCTCTGGATGCCGCCATCAGGGCTTTGCCTCCGCAGAGGCGGGTCACAGTGAATCTCATAGCACTATTTTCCTCAGGACGGTCTCAGAATCCGCTTTGAATTCGGACAGGGTGCCCTCGTTGACTATGAGGATATCCGACAGGACTATGAGCTCTGCAAGCCCCCAACCGATCTCCCTCCGGTCCCTTTCCCTGAACTCTTCCGGGTTACGGGGGGCATCGTCCCTTTTCCTTTTGACCAGCCTGTCATATCTGGTGGAGGGGCTGCTGTGTATGCTGACGACCATTACATCCTCCGTCAGCTCCCTGTAGGCCCTTACCTCGTCCATGCTGCGGCAGCCGTCAACCAGGAAGATGTCCCCATGCATCCGGGCCATGGCCCTCTTCGCCCATATGCTGTATCCGTGGCGCTCCCTCTCTGTATTCGCCAGCTGTCCCACGGAAAGACCCGCATCCTCAGGTGCTCTTCCGGCATGAAAATCCCTTACGACATCCCCCATCCTCAGGAATGGTATGCCCATCCCCCGGGCTATGGTCAGGAACTCCTCCTTTCCGGCTCCGGGCATACCGGCCACAGCTATTATTCTCATAGCAGATTGTCCGAGATCCTGGTCAGGGTCCTGTCGCAGTACATGCATCTGAGCTTGGGCGGGCTGCGGCTGACCACTCTGAACTCCGGTTCCACCGGCTCCCCCTTGTTGGTTATGCAATGGGGGTTGCTGCATTTCACAAGCCCGGATACTATGTCGTCCAGTTTGACTTTGTATTTCTCCGCTACGATGAAATCGCGGATTATCACTATCGTCGCATCCGGTGCTATGAGGGCGATCTTGTCCACCATCCTGGGATCAAGCTCTCTGTCCTCCACCTTCACCACGTCCTTCCATCCGACGCCCTTCTTGGAAGGGACCTTTATGAGCACGCTTATCGTAGAATCTATAGTGTTCTCGTTCACGCCCAGGATCTTCAGGACATTGAGCGCCTGACCGGCGGTTATGTGGTCTATGACCGTGCCGTTCCTTATGGGTGCCACCTTTATCTCCTTCATATCCCCTCACCTCCGAGTATGGCCATCAGAAGGGCCATCCTCACAGGTATGCCGTTGAAGGCCTGTTCGAAGTATTTCGCATGCTCCGTGGTGTCCACCTCAGGGGCGATCTCATCGATCCTGGGAAGCGGATGCATGACTATCATGTCCTTCTGCGCCTCCCTGAGCATGGAGTTGTCTATCCTGTACATCCCGGCGACCTTCCTGTACTCTGTCGGGTCAGGGAACCTCTCCTTCTGTATCCTGGTTACATAAAGGACATCTGTGTCGCTTATGACCTCTTCCAGGTTGTCGGTCTGCCTGACATGGCAGCCCTTATCCTTCAGATGCTTCACGATATCGTCCGGCATCTGAAGCTGCTCCGGGGCGACCAGGGTGAGCTTTGCCCCGAAAACCGTCAGAGCGTCAGAGAGGGAATGCACGGTCCTGCCGTACTTCAGGTCTCCCACCAGGGCTATGTTGAGCCCGTCGATGGAGCCTTTGCAGGACCTCATGGTGAAAAGGTCCAGAAGGGTCTGCGTCGGGTGGGACCCGGCACCGTCCCCGGCGTTTATCACAGGGTTGATGGAGAACTTGGCAGCCAGTCTGGCGGCCCCTTCGTGAGGGTGCCTCAGCACTATGGCGTCACAGTATGCGTCCACCATTCGTATGGTATCGGCGAGAGTCTCCCCTTTCGATATGGATGTCATGGACATCTCCGAAACATCTATCACATTCGCCCCAAGCCTGTGGGCGGCGCTCTCGAAAGAGAGGCGCGTCCTTGTGGAGGGCTCGAAGAACAGATTGCCCAAGATCCTTCCGGAGAGAGGCTTCCAGGTTTTCTCCCCCATAGCATACGGCACCATCTTCTCTGAAAGATCCAGAAGCGCCTCGATCTCCTCTCTTGTGAAATCCTTTATTGATACAATATCCCGGTCATAGAAATCCAACAGCTCACCTCAGTCAGGTAATTGGCCGTTTCTTGATTTAACACTTTCATTCACGCGGTCTTCGGCCGAATATGCCGGCAGAGGATGAGGAGCGAAAGTATCCTGCTGCATTCGTGTCTTGCAGAAGCCCGCCTCTCAATCCGCGGGCTGACCGCATTTATGCCGGAGGATATCATGAATAATGAGCGAATCGGAGAGTATCGCATCGGCGGGCACAGCATTATCTAAGAAGATGCGCTCTCACAGCTATGCTGGATGTGACAGCCCGTTCAATGAGGGGCAGAGCGTGCGTTTATACTCGGAACGACACCGCCGTGCGAACGCCTATGGTCTTGCAGACCGGCCGCGATGCGGCAGGGGACATGCACATCAGAGTCAGTGATGCCGGCAGGACATTCGTCGCCATGGGCGATGAAGCTCCTCTGGACCCCAAGCTCAGATATCCCGCGTCCCGCGGAAGAGGGGAGGTAACGGCGTACGGCAACATAGCAGTGATACGCCTTCCTTTTGAAGAGGGTTGCACGATCCCGGAAGGAACCGAGATAGCAGTGATATCAAATGCATACGAGCTGCGCGGTGATTTCAGGAAAGCGGTCTCGCAGATCTCTGCGATAAGGGAATCGGCGGGGCACGGCGTCCTGCTGGTAGCACCGGGGCTGGCCGAGCCCTTGACGATGGCGATTTACGTTTACATGGGAATCGATGTCTTCGATGATTCATTGCCCCGGGTCCTCGGGGCCGAAGGCATCGGAACCTACCCGGAAGGGAATGCGGACCGCGGGGAGGATTCCGTCTCCGAGAATATCTCCGAGATCAACAGAGAATGCTCCAAGGTGCGTATGTTCCTGGCATCAGGCCGTCTGAGGGAGCTGGTGGATCAGCGTGCCCCCTCATCCCCTTCCTCCGTGGCGATGCTCAGAGTTTCTGACGAAGTCTGCTATGAATACCAGGAGGAGGCATCGCCGGTCACGGGCACCAGGTTCTCATGCAACACCACCCAGTCCCTGATGCGCCCGGATGTGCTGAGGTACAGGAGGGCGATCACGGAGAGGTACGAGAAGCCGTCCCATAAGAGGATCCTGCTTCTGCTCCCGTGCTCCGCCAGGAAGCCCTATCACAGATCGAAGACGCATAAGATATTCTCATCAGCCATACATACGGCCGGTCACGACACCAATGTGCACGAGGTCATACTGACGTCGCCATTGGGCATGGTCCCCAGGGAGCTGGACGTATTCTATCCGGCCAACGCCTATGACATACCTGTCACGGGCCAGTGGAAGTGCCAGGAGAGGGATTTCATAAGAGAGCTCTTCTCCAGGTTCCTGAGCTTCGGTTACGACAGGGTGGTATCGCATCTCGGGTCGAGCACGGACCTGATCAGGGATATGGCGGACATTACCGAGACAGTGGTGGACGATGACCCTGTATCGCCGGCATCCCTGGATCTGCTGGACAGAACACTAAGGGACATCTCCCGGGACATGCCGTCCGGAGAGTATATGGTGGACCGTAAGGAGACCATGAGATCCGTCCTCAAGTTCCAGTTCGGGAAGGATGTTGCCGACAGGATCATGGACGAGGACACCTTCACAATAGGAAAATACCCCTACTGGAAGATCATGCGCGGAAAGACCCAGCTCGGGATGATGTCCGAGGAGAGGGGGATGGTGTCCTTTACCATCGACGGCGCAGAGGTACTAGCATCCATGGATGTGAACGTGGTGGAAGTCCAGAGATTCGAGCTCAAAGGCAGCCTTTTCGCCGTGGGCGTGAAGGCGGCTGACCGCAGGATAAGGATAGGCGACGAGGCCGTTATAGTGGCCGACGGAGAGGTTATAGCCGTTGGGGTAGCCCAGATGTGCGGAAGAGAGATGGAGGAGATGAACCGCGGTATCGCGGTCAAGATCCGTCACAGAAAGTGATTTTCGGTCATTTTCGGTGACCTCCCCCTCTTTTCTTTAAATACCGCTGTGCAGTAATAAAGTTCGGAGACGGAAAGAAATCATCCCAATCCCTTCCTGTTTCCTCCATGCGGGCGGACGGCGCTCCCATCCCAATCATTTTTTATTGCCGTCCGCCCTGGAAAACCCCTTGAAAGGATGAGGAGGCGGACGGCGCTTCTTGATCAGTTATAATTGACGCGCTTTCCGTTGACCATATACGTTATCTTCTCGGCGCTCTTGCAGGCATGGTCGCCTATCCTCTCGAAGAATTTGGAGATCGATATGAAATAGGTGCAAACATCTACGCAGCAGGGGTCCCTGCTCATATACTCCACGGATTTGTTCAGCACCAGATCGCGGAGCTCGTCCATCTTCTGGTCTTTGGCGCTTATCTCTTCGAAGCGGGTTATATCCCTGTCCTTCATGGTCTCTGTGACCATTCTGATCATATCTACGGCGAGTTCCCCCATGGCGGAGATGTTCTTGTAGGAGCGCTTCACGCCCGCATCCGATAGGTAAATCACAGCTTTGGCAACGTTGTAGCAGTACTTCCCGATCCTCTCCATGTAGGTTATGGTCTTCAGTATCACTGCAACCATCCTCATGTCGGACACCATGGGCTGGAACAGCATCAGTATCCTCAGTGCCTCCTCCTCTATGAGGCCGTCCAGGTAGTCCACCTGGGCGTAATCGTCCATGACGGATTTGGCCACCTCAGCATCCAGGTTGTTCATGGCGTACACCGATCTCTCAGCCATGCTGAGAACCAGATTCCCGAACCCGTTCGTCGTTCCTACCAGGTTATTAAGGTCTTCTATGAATCTTTTCATCCGCATCACCCGAATCTTCCGCTTATGTATCTGTCAGTCATCTCCTTCGAAGGGTTCTGGAAGATCTTATCAGTCTTGTCGAATTCAACCATCTCGCCTATGTACATGAACCCGGTGTAGTCGCTTATGCGGGCGGCCTGCTGCATGTTGTGCGTCACTATCACGACGGTGTATTCTTTGACGAGCTCTGTGATCAGATCCTCTATCTTGGATGTCGCAATGGGATCCAGGGCCGAGGTCGGCTCGTCCATGAGTATCACCTCCGGAGATACCGCCAGGGTTCTGGCTATGCACAGCCTCTGCTGCTGCCCCCCGGAAAGGGACATGGCCGATTTGTCAAGCCTGTCCTTCACCTCCTCCCAGAGGGCCGCTTCCCTCAGGGACTTCTCCAGTATCTCTTCCAGCTTGTCTTTGTCTGTGATCCCGTGGATCTTCGGACCGTAGGTTATATTGTCGCGAACGGACATGGGGAACGGATTCGGTTTTTGGAAGATCATGCCGATCTTCTTTCGTACTTTGATCACATCGGTGCCCGGGCCGTATATGTCCTCTCCGTGGAACATCATCCTGCCTTCGACCCTGCAGCCGTCTATCAGGTCGTTCATCCTGTTTATGCTCCTTATCAAGGTGGATTTCCCGCACCCCGACGGCCCAATTAGCGCCGTTACCTTGTTCTTCTGGACGGGCATGGAGACATCGAACAATGCCTGATGGTCCCCATACCAGAGATTCACATTCTGTATGTCTATTACGTTATCCATGATCATCACCATCTGATCCTCTTGTCGAAATAATGCCTGACGACGGACGCCAGGGTGAACATCGAGAGCACCATGATAAGCAGCACCGTTGCCACCGCACTTTGCATGGCAGGGGATCCCATGCCCTCTGTCGCCAGATAGAACAGCTGATAGGGCAGCGCCATGACGGGATCGAATATGGAATGGGACATCACCCTCTGATACATTATCACGGCTGTGAACATGATCGGGGCCGTCTCTCCGGCCACGCGCCCTATCGAAAGGATCACTCCCGTTATCACGGAGCCTATGGCCGCAGGCAGAACGACCTTCACGGTCGTCTCCCACTTCGTGGCGCCCATGGCCATGGATCCCTCCCTCAGTTCTCCCGGAACCGCCTTCAGTGCCTCTTCCGTGGTTCTTATGATCACAGGCAGCACCATTAATCCCAGGGTTATGCATCCTGCTAAAAGGGAATTCCCGAATCCGAAGTATATTACGAAGGCGGACATGCCGAAGAGCCCGAAGACGATGGACGGCGTGCCGTTCAGTATGTCAATGGAGTTCCTGACCGTTCTGGTGAACGGCGTGTCTTTGGCGTACTCTGCCAGGAAGATGCCTGTGATCATGCCCAAAGGCAAAGCTATAGCCATGGATCCCACGATGAGCTTCAGCGTCCCCACGATGGCGGGATAGATCCCGCCGGCGCGGCCCGCATCCTTCGGATATCCTGTAAGGAAATCCCATGTGATCATCGGCAGACCTTCTATGAATATATCCGCCAATATGTAGACGAGCAGTAGGATCGCGAAAATCATGACCGCCAACAGTGCGGTGTGAGCGACCTTTTGAACGATCCTCGAATCGATCCTTCTGAAAACTGATCTCAGCGTGACGTAGGCGGCTGCCACAGCCAGGCCTGCCATGAAAGCGACGGCATCGTCATAAAACAGGGATGCGCCCATAAATACGACGGCTATCACCAGAGCGTAAGTGATTATATTTCTGGAAACGGCCTTGATCTTGACTGGGATGCTCTCTATGAATTCAGACGGATTACGCGGCCTGTCAGATGCGCCCTCATTCTTGAGCCTGTTCAGCCAGAGCAGCGACGAAGCAAAGATCGCCACAGTTACCGATATACCGATCAGAACAGCTCCGAAGGAGTTTGAGAATGTCAGAGATATGAAGTATGCTATCAGGAACAGACCTGCGACGGCTAACGCGTTCTTGAAACCGTTAACGAGCGGAACCGGCAGCTTGGCCACGATAATGCCTGTGAGAGAGGGCTTGTTCTCCGTTTCGCCGAACTTCCTCCTCGTTCTGTTCACTATGATCTTCGAGGCCATGCTTATGGCGAGGACCATGATCATAAGTATCAGGGCCAGGAAGAAAAGGGCGGAGTAATGCGTGCTGCCTATGACCACATAAGGCATCTCCAGTGCGATGGTCGAGGTTATAGGCCTTATTCTGCTGAATACGTTGAATATGGGATCCGGGACGATCGCAGAGTTCCCGCAGACCATCATCACGGCCATGGTCTCGCCCACGGCCCTGCCTATTCCCAGTATTATCGCTGCGGATATACCGGATATGGCGGCGGGCGTTACCACCTTTATCGTAGTTTCCCATTTGGTGGCGCCCATGGCCATGGACGCTTCCCTGTAGGATTTGGGCACGGCGCTGAGAGCATCCTCCGATACGGATATGATGGTCGGGAGGGCCATGATCCCCAACAGAATCGATCCTGCCAGCCAGGAATATCCCATCAGCAGATGGCCCGGGAATGTATCTCTGAGAAGAGGTACGAGGACCGTGAGCCCGAAGAACCCGTATATGACCGAAGGCATCCCGGCGAACACCTCGGATATGCTTTTCAAGACAGACTTGAATCTTGACGGTGCGACCTCCGATATGAATATCGCGGCAGCCACCCCTATGGGGACTGCGAACAGTATCGCACCGGCGGTGACCAGCAGAGTGGCCGTGATTATCGGCACTGTACCGTAGAGGCCTTCGCTGGACCGCCACCTGGGGCCGGTCAGGAGATCTGTCAATCCCACGTCGGTAATGGCACCGATGCTGTTCCCGAATATGAATAGGATAATGAAAAAAACGATGGATACCGCAATCGCTGCGATACCCATCAGTAAATATTTTGTTACGGTGTCGCTGTGAAACCTGCTTTCTGTCTGAATACTCTCAGTTTCCATCAGGGATCACACACCGTTTGCCTCACACAGTCACAGATCCGACGGGCACGAAATCCTTCTTGGCTGCGATCTGCTGTCCCTGGGGGCCAAGGATCCAGTTGAAGAAATTCTGTACTGCCCCGCTGGGATCGCCCATTGTGGCCAGGATCAGGTTCCTCTGGATCTGGTAAGATTCGTTCAAGACATTTGCCGGTGTGGCATCCACACCTTCGACTTTGACAGCGGATCCGCTCGTAAGCTGACCCAGGTATCCGAGGCTGACGTAGCCTATGGCTGTAGCGTTGCCATTGACGGTGGCGACCATTGCACCGCTGCCGCCTACTTCGTTAGCGCTGTCAGGTATGGCGTATGAGGAATATGCAGCCTTCATAACTGTATCGAAGCAATCCCTGGTACCCGATTCGGCATCCCTAACGGTCACTGCTATTGTACCGGCAGTACCGCCGACATCTGACCAGTTGGTTATATCGCCGGAGAATATCTTGGCGATCTGCTCAAGAGTGAGGTCCGTGACGCCTGCGCCGGAACCTACTATGACTGCCACGCCGTCCTTGGCGATGATAGTGGATTTAAGACCCGCATCGATCTCGGCCTGCTTCAGATCTCTGGAGAGCATCCCGACGTCCGCCGTTCCGTTTATGACAGCGTTGGCGCCTGCTCCGGATCCGTTGCCGGTCACTTCAAGTGTAACATTCGTGTATTTCTCATAGCTTTCCTGGTACAATCCCATCAGAGGAAATACCGTTGTGGATCCAGCTACCGAGAGGGTTGTCCCGGAGGAATCGTCGCCGTCCGAGCCACCCACTGCAACGTAGGTTCCTGCGATGCAGATTATGGCAGTGACGGCCACTGCGAGTATCAATTTTGTGTTCTCATTCAAGGTTCTCACCTTGTGTGCAGATTCATGGTTTTGACTATATAGATTTTCGACATATTATATATTCAAATATATTTAGAATATATTTTATATTCTTGAACCAATAATATTTATAAATCCCATATAGCATCCGTAACCATGGAGATAAGGAAGATCCAGGCCACAGGGGGGTCCTCTTACATAGTGACCCTGCCAAAGGAATGGATAACGGAGAACGGGCTCAAGAAGAACGACCCGGTCAGGATGAGCAGGACGTCGGACGGCGGCCTTACGATATTCCCTGCTTCCGTTGTGAAGGACTCCTTAGTAAATGTGAAGGTCATCGACATAGACGGGATCGACAGTGAGGCGCTTCTCTTCAGGATGCTCCTGGGAGCTTATATATCAGGGTACGGGCAGATAGAGGTGAGATCCTCGGGCAGACTGGGGTCCGGCATGGTGGACGTGGCCACGAAGTTCATAGAGACGGCCATAGGCGTGGAGATAGTGGAGGAATCCTCCGATCGGATAGTGATGAAGGACCTGGTGGATCCGGGAGAGATGAAGTTCCCCCGCACCGTCGAGCGCATGAAGGTCCTGGTCAGGAATATGCTCTCAGACGTGATGGATATGCTGGAGACGAACGATTCCTCAAAAGCCGAGAGCATAGAATCCAGGGACCGGGAGGTGGACCGCATAGAGTGGTTCATATCCAGGCAGACGAACATGACGGTCCGGGATACCAGCACTATCCGCAAGATAGGGGTTGAACCGCTCGATATATACAGGAACTACACAGTCAGCAGGACTCTCGAGCGGATAGGCGACCATGCGGTCATAATGGCCAAGCACACATCCTTCCTTACAGGCAGGGACGATCTGGAGTCCGTGCGCCTTTCCATAGTGCGCACAGGGAGGCAGGTCATAGAACTTTTCCTGCGCTCCGTAGGGGCATGGGTCAAGGTGAATCTGGTAGAGGCCAATGAGATAGTGGAGGAGGCCGCGAAACTATCCAAGGTCTGCAATGACCAGAACAAGAGCGTCTCCGGTCTGTCCAAGGAGATCACCATGACTGTGAATATGATAATGGGAAGCATGTCGAGGATAACCGAGTATTCCGCGGACGTATCCGAGCTGGCGATAAATGCCGCCATGTCAAGATGAATGTTACAAAGGTGGTGCGACCGCCGGGATTCGAACCCGGGTAGGTAGCTTGGAAGGCTACAATCCTAACCAGCTAGATTACAGTCGCGTGTGTCCCTGTTAATCTGGAGCACATATTTAATCATAATGAACAGGATGGGGGCGCGGGCGCTTCAACAAGGATGTTTATTTATTCTGTACCCTATCCCTCGGCCATGGTCCCCTCCCCGCCTGTCCTTAAGGATTCAGACGACCTGAAGGTGTGGTACAGGCTTGATGAGATCTCGAGGAATCTGATGTCTGACAGGCGGAGGTCCAGATATCTTTCGGATCTGCGCACCATGATATCGGATCTTACGGAGAAGGAGGATCCTCTGCACCCGGCGATCTCCCTGCGGCTACTGAGGATGGCCGAGGAGCAGAAACTGGGGGATCTTAAGGATATAGCTCTGAAGGTGGCCGGCAAATGCGGTCTGTCGGACAGTCTCCCCACGATGAAAGCGGCAGACATTCTGATAAGCCATGGGGAAACCCACGTGGCGAAATCCCTCCTGGATCGTCTCAAGTCCGTATCCGACAGGGCGATAATGGAGTATGAGTACGGCAGGATACTCATGGAGGACGGGAAAAAGGAGGAGGCGCTGGGCCGCTTCAGGAGGTCCTATTCCGTTAATGACCTGTTCCTGCCGAATTACGATGCGATGGAGGAGGCGGAGCCGGGCGGCGGCTGGCGCATAATGAAGAACATAGCGCTCATCCATCTGAGCCTGCCGGTGGAGCCATTATCGGAAAGCCTGGCTATCACATCGGCGGAGGACCTTTACGGGATATACTGGGAATGGGCCAACGGCAACAGGCGCGGCGCCAGGGCGGCTGTGGAGCAGTCCTCCGAGTACGCCTCCCGCCTCAGGGATTTCATGGTGGCAGAGGCCAGGATGCTGGCTGAGGAGGGGGAGTACAACTCCGCCATCGAGATATATGAAGAGCTCACGGAGAATCCCGAGGAATCCGTGGCGCTCTCGGTGGAGCTGGGCAACGTCTACATGTCCGCAAGCCTTCCCGGGAAGGCCCTGGAGCTTTTCAAAAGGTTGGAGATGTCCGACCCCTACGACCGCAGGGTCTTGGAGGGGTGTCTCAAAGCGTCCGCCGATACGGACCGGAGGATGGATCTGAAGAGATATTCCGAGATCTATCTTGACGCAGAATATGCGGATCTGGATGCTTACGCTCTGTGTATAGAGCTGATGGGCGGGCTGTCCCTGAATCAGGAGGCGAACGCCCTGGTCAAGAGACTGTCCAAGCGCTGTCCCGACACCGCCAGAAAGCACCTCCTGGTATCAAGGAGCGATATGGACCTGAGCAGATACCAGAGCGCTCTAGCATCGGCATCCAAGGCCGTGAAGATGGATCCGGACGACCCGGAGATAAGGACTCACAGGGCGAGCATATATCTGCAGACGGGCAAGGCAAGAAAGGCCATGGCGGATGTCAATGCCGTTCTGGGGAAGAATAAGAACTACATCCCGGCCCTTTCCGTCAAGAAGGACATCCATCAGAGCGAGGGCAATATGCAGGAGGCCCACTCCACATGCAAGCTCATACTCAGCCTGGATCCGCGAAATGCCGGGGCCATGAAGGATGCCGCCGGACTGTTGGACAGGATGGGCATGTATGATGAGTCCTTCGCCATGTACAGGGAGGCTCTGGGAATAAAGGAGGATGCTTCGCTTTTCTCCAAAGTCATGATCCAACTGCAGAGCAGCGGCAGATACAGGGAGATGGTGGCCCTGGTCCAGGAGCACGACGATATATACGGTGATTATGCCGAGATATGGGCGCTGAAGGGCAATGCGGAGTTCGCCCTGGAAAGATATGGCGATGCCGCCGCGTCCTTCGCTAAAGCGGTGTCCCTCTCACCGGGGGATCCGTCCCTGTGGCACTCGAGAGGCCTAGCCGAGGAGTTCTCCGGCAGGCTGGAGGAGGCTGAGACCGCCTTCGACAGGGCCGTCCTGATAGATCTGGATAACCAGGAGTACTGGATATCGAAAGCCTCGGTCCAGGAGAAGCTGGGGAACAACAGCGGTGCGATATCCTCCCTTAACAGGGTCATATCACAATCCCCGGACAATACGTATGCTCTGGTGCAAAAGGCCAGGATCCTCGTTAAAGTCGGAGAGACGGAGGATGCCATGTACTTCCTTGACACGGCTCTGCGCGTCAGTCCGTCCGATACAGGGATACGCAGGCTCAAGCGGGACATATACAAGCATGAGGGCGACACAGAGAGGACGATCGAGGAGTGTAGGATAATCGTTAAGCTGGACGGCAAGGACGCCGGCGCATATCTTGACATGGCGGATGCGTACATCTCCATGGGGGACATAGGTCAGGCGATGGCTGCGATCAATGCGGCTCTGGGCAAAGGGCTGGAAGATGTGCAGTTGCTCTCCAAGAAGGCGGACATCCTGAAGATGAACGAGAGCTTCTCCGAGGAGATACGCGTCCGCAAGAGCGTCCTTTTGAAGGATCCCGGGAACACAGACGCAAAATTATCTCTCGCGGAGGCATTCATGAGGATAGGCGATAAATCCTCTGCCGACGAGATATACGGTGAGTTGCAGAAGAACGATCCCGGCAATGTTGAGATAACGGTGAGGAAAGCGGTGGTAACCTCCGATGCCGGTGACGGATCTCAGGCGATATCCCTCTTCAGAGAAGCTCTTTATAAAGACCCAGACAACACCGAGATATTGTTGGGATTGGCAAATGCCCTGAGGGAGTCCGGGTCCGATTCCGAAGCGGAGAGCATGCTGGACAAGGCCCTGCAGAAGGACCCCGGGCTTGTGAAGGCCTACACTATGAAGGCAGGCATACGCAGCGAGATGGGGGATGATGAAGGAGCCAGGTCGGTATTGGAAGAGGCGATGGAGTTCGCCTCGTCAGATCCGGAGATATGGAGGGCCCTCGGCTCACTTCAGGAGTCGGATCGGGACTATTCCCATGCCATGATCTCCTTCGATACGGCGATAAAATTGGGGGACGATTCATCTGGCACATATCTGAAGAGAGGACTTATGCAGGAGGCCATGGGCGCAACGGACCAGGCCCTGAACAGCTACGGGCTGGCATTGGCCAAGGAACCGAACAGCACGGAGGCCCTTACGAGGCTCGGGGCGCTTCAGGCATCGTCAGGAAGGGAATCGGTGGCACTCAGGTACTTGGAGACGGCTGCCAGGAAGGACCCGAAGTACGTGCCGGCGATAATCGAGAGGGCCAGGATATATGCCAGGCACAAGGATGCAGTGGCCCTGAGAAGGGCCCAGGAGCAGTTCACGAAGAGCGAGCCGACCAGAGAGCAGTCGGTGGAGTTCGCTGAGATACTCAGGGATTCAGGCGTGGAGGGGGATCTGCCTGGAATAATGCAGCAGACCCAGGAGGAGCATCCCGAGGAAATCGCGGCAGAGGACCCGTCCTACAGCAGAAGGCCTCTGGGCCCGTCTGAGACCGCTTACTATGCGAAGAAGCTCATACGCAGCTCTTACATCAGCGGTAAGCCCATGGCCGACCCGGAGCCTATAGAGAAGGCAGGCATACCCCCCGGGCAGGCGGACACGGTCCTGGCATATCTGGCCGACATCAGGGATTACGGTGAGATAGACCCCTCATCAGAGGAATTCAGCAGATTGGAGAACCTGTCAAAGAATGTGATAATCAAGGAGAAGCTGGAGGATATAGAGAATGAGCCCATGGTCACAATGCAGGCGGCGTTCATGTCCTCCGGCGTAACGGAAGTAGAGGAGATAAAGACCCTCATAGCATACATCCACAGGGTCATGACATCAGATTTCGAGGCGGAGATCTTCTCCGACCGGGTGAGGAACGTTCTGGACAGCGTCGTCTCCGGGTCAGGGGACATCTCCGTATATGAGATAATAAAAGAATACGGGGTGGGGGTCTACACAGCCAGGACAGTGAAGATGCTGGCGACCTCCTCGCAGATCTCAGAAATGAGTCATATTTGATTTCATGAACTCTCTCATGACGCAGGTGGCATAGTTCCCCTTCGGAAGGGAGAAAGACGCCGTGTATCCGTCGTCATCGACAGTGACACCAAGATCGCCTATGGGGCACAGGATCTCTCTGCTGCTCCCTTTGGAGCTGCAGTTAGGCAGACCCACAACCAGGAAATCCTCAGCCTTTATTCTCTCGGAATCCATGACCTTCCGCTCGATATCCCCCATCTCCCCTTCGGAGAAGGTGCTGTCGCTGCCGAATATGGTTATGGCGACGAATGCCCGCCCGGTCCTGACCTGCTTCATTGCCAGATCTATGTTCTTCCCGGTGACCTTCACAGGTTTCTCATGGAGAGGTATGCCGTCGGCATCCTTCGGTATGACCGTGTCCCCTTCTATCGGCATATCAAGTGGCAGGCCGCGGGTCATGCGCTCGCTCAGCATCATGTTGAAAATGTAGGATTGGTAGGCGTGGGTGAACATCATCTGCAGGTTCGAAGGCAGAGAGGATATGGCTCCTGCATAATCCCCCGGGTTCTCGGAGAGGTGCTGTGCCAGTGTTCTCTCGAAGTCCATGTTCTTGGGCATGTCCTTCACGATCTCGGAATAATCTCCGTCTGCCAGCCTTTCGCGGGCTTCCGTTACTGTCTCATCCTCGAACTCAGAGGGTGCGGACAGATAGATACGGACAGCCTCCTCCGTGTTCCCGCGCACGAGGGCTTCCCCGACCCTGTGGGTTATGGGCCTGATCGTGCCGAATCTCTGAACGCCGAAGTAATTGGGGAATCCTCCGCGGTCTCCCAGCTCTGATCTGACCGCTTCGCAGATACGGGCGATCTCATCTCCTGGCACATCGCATTCCCTGACCTTTATCCTGAATGAGTTGCCGATAAGGTCGCCTATCCTCATGGGCCTTGCCGATCTTCCGACAACTTTGATATCCAGGTCCTTCAGGTTGATCTTGGATACCACTTCGGGACTGCATTTGAAGGACATGAGCTGTGACGTCACCGCTCTCTTGTCCTTGGTCCCGGCGAAACCTATCCTCTCCCGGGAGATGCCCATGGAGCGGGACATCATCCTTACCATGCGGTTGGTCTCCCAGTTTGTACTGGTGACTCTTGCGATCACATATTCCCCTTCTTTCTCGGGAGGATAGGAGGAGATCTCGTCGACTACGAAATCCTCTGCGAATGCCTTTATGCGCCCGCCGGTCCCGCCGGTGTCGCACATGTAGTAGCGCATGCCGATATCGGCCTCGGCCGTCGTACAGGGCCTGTATGCCATGCGATTATGCCGTTTCTACGGCGGAGAAGAACTGCGAGACCGCCATTGCGGCCTCTTTGACGGCATCCACGGGTGAGCCCTCGCGCATCTCAACGATGAGCATCGGCTCTACGAGCTCGGGGTGGGAATCGACGTATCTTACAATCTTCACGTCCTTGTTCTTGTCGAGCTCATCTAGGATGGGCATGATCAAAGTGGAATCTGGTTCCTTGAAGCTTATCTTAATGGTCTTCTCGGTCTTCTCGACAAGGTGGATTTCCATGGTTGCCTCGTATATCACGGCAACTATAAATCTTTCGCATCGCCGGACTCAGATTTGCCGGGTTGAAGGCGATACATCTCCTCTATCTCCTCGACCGTAGTGGCCTGATCGGGCCCCCTGTCGTTCCTGACCCGGCCCGTGAAGCGGGGGAATCTTATGGCGATGCCGGAGTCTTCCCCCTCTATGCCGGAAGCGGCAGTGTGTATGGGGCTGACACTTATCTCGGCCCCCGTCACCTCCAGGACCAAAGTGGGTTCGAACCAAACGTCCGGGACCATCTTGGAATCCACTGAGAGCGGCCTCTTCTCGCTCTTGTAGGGATCCAGCATTTCCGGCAGCTCATCAAGGAAAGCATCGTCGAAACCCGTTCCCAGTTTGCAGACCGTGGAGTACATCCCCGTATCATGATTGAAGGCCGCCATAAGCAGGGCCCCGTACTTGCCTGCCCTCTTGCCCATGCCGTAGAATGCGCCGACGACCACAAGATCGAAGGAATCCATGAGATTCGTGCTATAGTCCTTTTTGTATTTGATCCAGAGGAATCCTCTGGACCCTGCACGGTATACGGATTCCCGGCCGATGGATTTGGCTATTATCCCCTCGCATCTGGCTCTGAGGGCATCCTCGAAGAAGGTCTCAGCTTCTTCCGGACCGGAAACCAGCATCATGGTGGTCAGTCCGATCTTGCCCGATATGCTGAAGGAGTCCGAAAGCAGTTTCCTTCTCTCGGTATAAGGTAAAGTTGTGAGGTCCTTTCCGTTGAGATACAGCATATCGAACATGAAAATGTTCACGGGATAATCATTCACTGCGTCGTCCATCCCGTGCTTGCGGCGTCTGTGGGTGACGGTTTGGAAGGGCATCATCTTCCCTTCCTTGTCTATTGCGACACATTCCCCTTCGATTATGGCATCTTTGCCGTTCAGGCGACTTTTCAGGGATTCTGCGATATCCGGGAAGTTGCTCGTAAGGTCCTCCAGCCTTCTGGAGTACAGCTTCACGCCGTCCGGACCTATGTGGGCCTGCACCCTTATGCCGTCGTACTTGTACTCCATGGCGCACTCCCCTCCCATCTTCTCCAGAATGTGCGTCAAAGAAGGCAGTCTTTCCGCCAGCATCACTCTTATGGGATTCCCCAGCTTCACCCTTATCTTGGATATGCCGGCCATTCCGTGGCCGGCCAGAGTGGCACCCACCAGCCCGAGGTCGCTGGTCACATTGTAGGCACGCTCTATCTCGGGCCTTGCATCCTTATCTGCGAAGGAGAGAGCCAGAGCGTCCAATACTGTCATGGCTGCGACCCCCGTTCTCATTCTTCCGGTGACGATCCTGCACAGATAGCGTGCTTCGACGGGGTCGGAATCGTGGAGCATGTTGGACAGATACTTCATCTTCCGGCCCTGGGAGTCCCTGCCCTCGGTCTGCGCTATGGCGGTAAGGCTGCTGATGACCCTGCCCAACGTGAGCGTCTCGGAGAAAAGAGTCATCTGCTTCTTGTCGGCTATAAGCTTCTCGGCCACAGTGCCGGGGTCACCGAGCTTTATCATCATCTCGCTTATGCTGCTCTCAGTCTCCCCAACGGTGAAAGCTATGGCCTTGGCAACCAGACGGTCTGCCATGCCCAGCTCGACACCTGCGAAATCGGGGGCTATCTTCCCCTGGGTCAGGTATATGATGGGCTTGATGTCCTCAGGTTCCAGGGTCTTGAAGAACTCTGCGAGTATGGAGGTCATCTCCAGCCTGCTGGCTGTTGATTCCAGCTTATCAAAGACCTCGGCGATGGCTGAGAATTTCATCATCAACGGCTATCGTTTGTCCGTATTAAATCATACTGGATGGCTTCCGCCGCCCTGCGCCCGGGACACGATTCAGAAATCGCTCAAAGCCCTCTGCCTGACCGCAGGTGCCTTTTTGCCTGAAAGACCTTTACTCAGGCGCTCCAGGCGGCTGCGCATCAGAAGCTCCTTCTTGCGGCTGGATTCTTCAAAGACCTCATCCAAGGTTCCTTTGGCCACAAGGACGTATACCTTGCCCCGGTCCTTTCTGCCCGTACGTCCCCTTCTCTGTATCGTTCTGATCTCTGACGGTACTGGCTCATAGAAGATCACCGTGTCCGTGTTCGCTATATCGAGACCCTCCTCCCCGACGGATGTGGCTATTATCACGTTTTTCCTGCCGTCCCGGAACATATCGAGCATCTCTATCTGCTCCTTCTGCTTGAGGCCTCCGTTGGCCTGCCCTATGAGCTTCCCGACTCTCGCTCCTCCGACAGACGACAGCTTCTCGACCAGCAGATCGCACGTATCCCTGTACTGTGTGAATATCAGGACCTTCGCCCCCTCATCGGACCCTAGAGTGCGGCTTACCAGGGTCATCACCCTGGACACCTTTGGATGTTCCACCCTGCTCTCGTAGGCGATATTCCAGGCTTTGACGAACTCTTTGCTGGCCACTATCTCTTTGGAGCCCTTCCCGCCGTCCTTCTTCGATGCCTCTGCCTGTATCTTCAGCAGATAGTTCTTCAGAGCGCTCATCCCCTGGGTCTCTGCAAGGCTCACCGCGTGCAGAGTCTTGATGCACATGGATTGGAGGGTGAGCCCCCTGAAAACCATCGAGGTCTTCTCGCCGTTGGCCAGTCTTGCCTGCAGGTTCCTGCCCACTGTCAGAAGATGCTTCGTCGAAGGGGGCCAGTTCGGGTCCATGAGGCGAAGGGAGGTCAGCTCTGCAGCGTATCTTTCCGTCAGCATCTTCAGCAGGGATATCACATCCGTCAGATCCTTTGGCATATTGACCTCTATTTTCTCCACGTTCACGTCGTAAACGTAAGGTGAAACGTCAGGATCGTACTCGGACCTCATGTCTATCCTTTTCAGAGAGAGGTTCCTGCATATCTCATCCATCTTCTCTATGTCGCTGCCCGGGGATGCCGTCATACCAAGAGCCAGACCGTCATATCTCTTTGATACGTGAACGTAAGCGTAGTTGCCGGTGCCCCTGTGCGCCTCGTCATAAACGACGAGGCTGAACCCTGAAAGGTCGTAGATCCCGTTCTCGATGTCGTTGGATACGGCCTGAGGGGTGGAGACCACGACATCGTTCGAAGCGACCGCATCCTTCCTCTTCCCCGGAGCCATATTGCCGGTGACGGCGACAACGGTCGTATCACGGAGGCTCTCGGAGAAGAAAGACGCGTGCTGATCCACCAGCGGTTTGGTCGGAGCCAGAACAAGGATCCTTCCCCCATCCTCGAGTATGTCCGCCATGGTCAGAAGAGCGACCACGGTCTTTCCCAGTCCCGTCGGGAGTATTATGAGGGTGCTCTCGGACACGCAGCCCTTGGACATGGAAATCTGGTACTTCCTCTCCTCCACAGTCCCCGGGACTATTCTGGGATGGGAAACGAAACCTGTCATATCGAGCCTATCGGCCGACACCATTTAAAAGATTGACGGGGAGGTCCCCGAAAAAGGAAGGGTTTTAGCAGCCGCATCCGCCGCCGCACGAGGAGCAGTCGCTCGCGTTGGGGTCGCGGATGGTAAGCCCGGTTCCGAAGTTGGGGTCGTCGACGAACTCGATTACACAGGGGTCCAGGACCTCCTTGGTCTCATCGTCGCAGAAGAACGAGAAACCGTCGCTCTCGATAACGTTGTCGCCTTCTTTGGCCTCCTTCTGGAAGGACATGCCGAACTGCGGACCGGAGCAGGCCATCCCTGCAAGGTAGACCTTTATTCCGTAGCCGACTTTGCTGTTCTTCTCCAGCAGTTCATTTATGAACTTTGCAGCGTCTTCCGTTATGGTTACCATGTTTATCGCCTCCTCTCAACTGCCCGACAGTATTTAACTTAATCTAGCTGACTAATTTTTTATTCAGGCTCTCCTAATTCCTCTCTGAATATCCTGAGAGCATAGGACTGGGCCTTGGTCATGGTCATATAGCAGCCGATCATCACGGCCTCCAGTATCTCATCCCTGTTCGCACCCTCATCCAGAGCGTGCTTTATCTGTACACGGAGACAGTGCTCTCCGCTCTGGGATGCGGCAGCGGATACCGCGCACAGATACACGGTCTTCTTGTCCAGGGATAACTTCCTGCTCTCCATCAAGGCATTCCCGAGATGTGCGCTGGGATTGAACATATCCGGGCGCTCGGACATTATCTCATATATGGTGGGCACGAAGCCGAACATCTTCTCCATGTTCGCCATTATCCTCTGAGTCTGCTCTTCGGGGGTCTCCTTCCTTCCTTCGGACATAAGACATAGGATATATCGGGGGGCATAAGAAACCCACGCATTCGGAACCGGTCAGAGGATCTCTCATAGGTCATTAATTGTAAAGGCTGTCTTTAATCAGAGGTCCGTCAGATTTTATTCCCCGGCAATAGCCAGAGGAAAAGAATATGGAAGCTGAAGAAGCATTGAAGGAGTCTTTCAGGCTCGTAGGCAAGGAGTTCGGATACGACAGCGTGGACGCGGAGTTCGTTGCGTTCAGGGAGTTCAAGGTCAGGTGGCAGAGGTCCTACAAATGGGCCAGCTTCAAGGTCTCGGATTACCTGATGGACGCACCGGAAGAGGTCATCGAGGCCCTGGCGAGAACGCTGTTCGGGAAGATAGCCGGCAAGCATGATGTGCCATACTCCGAGGAGATGATCGCATGGGCAACCTCGAAGGATTTCGTGAAGTACAAACAACCCGTGTACCTTAGAAGGAGTCGCGGCATAACGAAATCGCCTAAGGGTGAGGTCAGGGATCTGGAGGAGTCTATGGCGCGCCTCGCGAATGCGGGGCTGGCCGAGAAGGATCCGGACCTGGTCCTGACATGGACGAAGGAGAAGAACATACGCAAGGTCGGATACTGCTCCGTTCTTATGAAGGTCATCGCGATATCCTCGGTCTTCGACAACGGAGAGATCCCGGAATTCGTCTTGGATTATGTGGTCTATCATGAGTACCTGCATGCATCAAGGGGCATGAAGGCATTCGGCAGAGCCCATGACCTGGATTTCAGGGAGGATGAGATCAGGTTCCCGAGATACAAGGAAGCTGAGGAATGGCTCAACAGGCTCTGCATGTACGTATGATCCGAGGAAGACAGAACGTAACAGAGAGGAGGTGTCCCCCGAAGCGGTAACACGCCCTATCATCGTCCGCCGGAACGGCGGCCTCCGGGCACTGACCCCGCCGGGGGTATGTATCGGATCCTACGTTGGCTCCCGGTCACGGCAACGATGTCACATCGCAGCTCCCGCGAGGTCCCAATTAAGGTATAGGACCGCTGTGCGCCGGGCCGTACTCGGAGGGATCACCAGATCACCCTCATACGTCAGCCGGGCAGGGCTCTGTAGCAACCTGCCCTAATAAAACGATTGCCCGTCCGTACGCCGTTCCAGGCCAGCACCGGGCGGGTTCTCCCTTAGTATCGTCGGTCGAAATCTGAAACACCCAAAGATCATCCGAGTAAGATTATATCTCAAAGAAAGGGATTACAGTAGACGATGGAGAACTTCTTCACCCCCGGCTCTGTTGCCGTGATAGGCGCGTCGTCCAATAAGGACAAGGTCGGGGGCATGGTCGTGAGCAATCTTCTCAGCTCGGGGTTCGGAGGAGAGATATATCCTGTCAACCCGAAGGGAGGGCTGATCCAGGGGCTCAAGGCATACGAATCCGTGGAAAGGATAGGCAGCGTACCGGACCTGGCTGTGATATGCATAAAGGCCGAGCACGTCCTCGGGGAGATAGAGAAGCTCGGTTCCGTCGGAGTCCGCCGCGTGATAATAATAACCGCCGGGTTCCGGGAGGAGAGCGACGAGGGCCGGATCACGGAGGAGAGGATCCTTGCTGCGGTGAGGAAGCACGGCATCAGGGCCATAGGTCCGAACTGCTTCGGGGTTATGAACACCTCCGCAGGCCTGAATACGACCTTCTCGTCCCTTTTCCCGGTGGCGGGGAATATAGCTCTGACATCACAATCCGGCGCCGTGGGGGCGTCCATGCTGGACTGGTCCCTTCATTCAGGCATAGGGATATCGAAATTCGCATCCTTGGGGAACAAGATGGACGTGGGGGAGCCGGAGCTCCTGGATTATCTGAGGACTGATGACGAGACCAAGGTCATCGGCATGTATGCTGAGAGCATATCCGACGGGCCCGGGTTCATCAGGGCGGTAAACGCCATGGAGGACTCCAAACCGTTGGTGATCCTGAAGTCCGGCAGGACAGGGGCCGGGTCCAAGGCAGCCTCGTCCCACACGGGCGCCCTGGCAGGGGCGGATTCCGTATTCGACGTGCTCTTCAAGAAGCTAAACATAACCCGGGTGTACGACATGGACGAGATGTTCGATGCGCTCTCGGTGTTCTCCCTGTGCGGCAGGATGGAGAGGGACGGCGTGGCCATAATCACCAATGCCGGCGGGCTGGGCGTCATGGCCGCCGACGCATGCAGCTCCCATCCCCACATAAGCATGGCCGAGCTGTCATCCGATACGATAAAGGCGGTGGAACAGGAGCTTCCCACGGTGGCATCCGCGATGAATCCGATAGACGTGAGGGGCGACGCACCCGCAGATGCTGCGGTGAGGGTCCTGGACATAGTGTCCAAGGACCCCGCTGTGGGGGGTGTCGTCATACTGTCCGCGCCCCTGGACACTGCGGATCTGGACACCATGGCGGAGATGATATCCGAAGCAAAGGGCCGCACGGGAGTCCCGATCACCGTGTCGTTCACGGGAGGGGCGGTGAGCGAGAAGGCATCCGCTGTCATGAGGAGGAACGGCGTTCCCACATTCAGCGACCCGGACAGGGCAGTCAGAGCCCTGGAGATCCTGAGGGCCAGGGAGAAAGAGGTCACGGAAGAGAGCACGCCTCTGACATTCCCGAAGGCCAACGGCAAGGCTAAGGCCCAGGCAGTGCTTATGAAGGCCCGGGAGGAGGGCAGGGTCTCGCTCTCCGAGGAAGAGGGCAAAGCGATACTCTCGGCTTACGGCATACCGGTTCCCAAGGAGGGCTTCGCCACCAGTGCCCCGGAGGCTGTGAGGGCGGCTGAGGCCATAGGGTACCCTGTCGTCATGAAGGTCCAATCCCCGGACATCCATCACAAGACCGATGTGGGCGGCGTAATAGTGGGAATAAGGGACGAGGAAGGCGTAAGGAACGCCTACGAGTCCATAATGGCCTCCTGCTGTGCCGGGATCCCGGGCGCGCGGATAGATGGTGTCAGCCTGGAGCAGATGGTCTCCGGTCAGGAGGTGATCCTGTCCATGATAAGGGATGACCAGTTCGGTCCGATAATCTCCTTCGGCCTGGGAGGGATATACGTGGAGATAATAGGCGAGATATCCCAGGCCATGCTGCCGATGAACCAGCAGGATCTGGACCGTCTGATAATGTCCACGAAAGCATACCGCATGCTCTCGGGCGCGAGGGGCAGGCCTCCTGCAGACATAGACTCTCTTAAAGACATAATACTCCGGCTGATAGAGATCGCAGAGGACAATGAAGAGATATATGAACTTGAAATCAATCCCGTAATGGTAGGTAAGAAGAACGAAGGGAGCTGGGCCGTGGATGCTCTGGCTACGTTGAGGTGGAAATGACAAGAAAGGTGTATTTGGCGTCCGTCGGCACAAGATCCGGGAAATCGGTCCTGTCTCTGGGTCTTGCAATGAACTACCCCGGTAAAGTGGGATTCTACAAGCCGTTCAGAGAGAGCATTGTGGTGAAAGACGGGCAACCCATGGATCAGGACGCTATACTGATGGCATCTGTGCTGCAGTTGCCGGCAGCCGAGAAGCTCTCCCCCTTCGTTTATGATATGTACGACCCGATCCCCATAGATCACATCGTGAAGGGATACGATGAGGTCAGAGAAGGCAAGGAGTTCATGATAGTCGAGGGCAGCAGGAACCTGGCCAACGGATATTCCTGCGGAATATCCAGTTTCGACATCGCCAAGGCCGTGGATGCGCCCATCGTACTGGTATCCTCAACAACCCAACAGTCCCTGGAATCCGCTTTCCTTTTCAAGGAGATATGCGAGAAGAGGGGCCTGGAGCTCAAAGGCGTAGTGATCAACAGATGCGAGGGAAGCAAGGAAAGGGATTTCCTGGAGAGCAAAGGGATGACCGTCATAGGCGGTATACCCGATATACCCCAGATATCGACCTTCCACGTCATAGAGATAACAGAGATGATACCCTCCAAGGTGCTGGCAGGAAGGGCGGGGCTGAACAAGATCGTAGAGGACGTCCTCGTCGGTGCCATGTCGCCACAGGTGGCCATGCGCTACATGAGGCGCTCGAAGCAGAAGGCGGTCATAACGGGAGGGGACAGAACCGAGATAATGCTGGCCGCTCTTTCCACCAACACTTCATGCATAGTCGTCACCGGAGGGATAACCCCGTCCCGCATGGTCACGTCCAGGGCAGAGGAGATAGGGGTTCCGATAATAATGACCGAAGAGGACACTCTGACGGTGGTCGAGGCCCTCGAGCATCTGATAGCCCGCATCAACCCCGATGATAAGGAGAAGATAGAGCTGATAACCAGGGGCATCAGGAAGGGAGTGGACCTGGACCTGATCTGGTGATCAGTGCTCAGGCTGGTCCTTCAGTATCTCCTCGGGGGCGCCGGCGAAGAACACCAGTGCGTGCGCTTCCATGAAATGCAGGTTCCCGGGCAGCACTAGCGTGGACAGAGGTTCTCCCAGGTCCATTCTCAGAAGGTCGCGCGGATATCCGGCCACCAGCTTCTGATCCTTCGAACCGAGTTTCGATGCGACGCACAGCAGAGTGCTGTCATCGATGAGGCCTCCCTGCCACTTCTCCTCTCCTTTGAGCAGCCATTCTATGCCCTCCTTCGCCGTCATGTACCTCAGCTGCTCCGCCCGGATGTCCAGCAGGATCATGCTGTGCAGGCCCCTTATCTTGTTCTCCATTATGTTGTCGTAAGGTGACTGGGGGTGATAGTCCGCTTCCAGGAACGGAAGGGTGACGGTCCTGCCGAACTTGTACGGCTGCAGTCCCAGGGATGAGGGGCATGCGGAGAAAACGGATATCCCGTGGAAAAGGCGCACGGGTATCTCCTCGATGGCGGCCTGTATCCTCAGATCAACGTGAGTGGTTGCGGCCATGGTGTCCCCAGCGGTTATGAATCCTATGCGCTTATCCTTCGCTTCGGAGACCAGCTCCTCGCCGCCTTCCTCCACCTGGTGCCTGTGTATGACCTCTATCTTCTTCCCGATCGCCTTCTCAAGGTCCCCCACGTCCGTGCCGATGAGGGTGGAAGTGTAGAATTCTGCGTATATCTTGTCGCATTCCCTGAGGGCGGCCAAGGCATCCACGGTCATCCCTCCGGTGCCGCTGAGCCCCAAGCCGACGAAAACAATCTCTGAAGTCATGCACGGCCTATCACGATACCGCTTAAAACGTTGTTTGGCCCCGGCAACGGTTAATAATCCCGCTTTGCATGCCAAAGGCATGGCGAGATGCTTGCGCGTGCCGAAGGAGCTCGGAGAGAGCGTACGCTCCGCTCTTATGGACGCGGGCCTGTTGGACCCGGATCACAGGATAGGCCGGGAAGGGGATCACATCCTGATCCCGGTGCTGTGCGATCGCTTCGACGGTTACGAGGCGGAGAACGCGGTCTTGGCAGAGAATGAACGTAAGATAACCGATTACAGGGAGCTCCTTCCCGAAGGAATGAGGGATTCCCTTCCCACGTCCTTCGATGTTGTCGGCGATATCGTCATAGTGAAGCTGAAGGAAGACGTTATCAAACATAAGAGGAGGATAGGTGACGCCATAGGCAGGACCGCGGATGCGAGGATGGTGCTCCTGGACAGCGGCGTCAAAGGCGATATGAGGGTCCGGGACCTTACCCCCATATACGGGAAGGGGAGCACCGAGACCCTTCACAGGGAGTCCGGTGTCTCCATGGCAGTGGACCCCTCGACGGTCTATTTCAACCCCAGGCTCGCCACCGAGAGATTGAGGATCGCGTCCCTTGTGGAAGACGGGGAGATAGTCATCGACATGTTCGCGGGGGTGGCGCCATTCCCTCTGGTCATATGCAGGCACGCCAGGCCCAAAGCCGTCTACGCCATAGATATGAACCCGGAGGCGAAGAGGCTGATGGACATAAACATAAGGAAGAGCGGATGCGACCGCATATTCTCGATATTGGGGGATGCCAGGGCGGAGATCGCGAAACTGCCTCCGGCCGACAGGGTGATAATGAACCTGCCCCAGAGCGCGGAGGATTTCCTCCCCGATGCTCTGAGCCATGCGAAGAAGGGCGGCACTGTGCATCTGTACTCGATACACGAGAGGTCCGAGGCCGAAAGGGAGATCGGCGAGCTCATAGAGCGCATGGTCTCCGACGGCCTTCTCTGCGATATAAGCGGGATAAGGGAGATGAAATCTTACTCGCCTACATCCGCCGTCTACGCCACCGATATATTGAGGAGATGAATCATCTCTTGGGATCCAGCGTCACGCCGTTCTGATCCTGATAATTCCCGCTGCGCTCGGAATAGCCCCTTCCGGCAGGGGACTGGAGGGATTCCACCACCATCTGGCAGAATCTCTCCCCTATGGGTATCTCAACGGCGGAGTCGGATGCGTTGTACGCTCCCAGTGTCAGAGTGCCGTTGAATCCTGCGTCTATCTTGCCGAAAGCGCTTATCACGCCCCTCCTGATCCACGTTGTCCTGAGCCAGAGCTCTGCGCAGAAGTAGTTGTTCATGCGGACTGTTTCCACAGTCGAGACGTAGAACATGGTCCTCGGGGGGACGGAGACGGTGCCTTCCCTGTGCACCTCATCCCTGCCGAGTATCTTCACCTCCGCTATCCTCAGATCATATCCGTTGGGGGTCAGGCCCCTCTTGTCGAAATCCGAGATGCCTATGTGCCCCGTCATCATGCTCTCCACTATGTCCCTGTCGGAAAGTATGCCCATGGGGCCGTCATGAGCGGATGCGGTAATATCATTTGCTTTCCCTTCGGGCGGAGAATTACCAAAACCTATTTATTGCCGATACAGGCTCTACCCTTTTGATGGTTGGATGAATAATCCAACAGGTGAATGCGATGAAATCGAAATCGATGGTTTTTGTGATCGCAGCGGTCCTCGCCGTGGCCGCTGTGAGTATTGTGATCAATTATGGCCTAATGGATAACGACAGCGAGGCGAAATATGAGGTGGATTTCCTCTTTGAGAGGAACACAGGTGAGAAAGTGTGGTCTCACGGGTCCGGGGACACGCCTCAGGATGCGCTGAAGAATGCATGTGACAAGATCGGATATGAGCTTGAGTATACCGGGACCGGTAATACGTTATGGATCGATACGATAGACGGCATTGGTTGGGTAGCCGCCGCTCCTGAGGATACGACAAAGTCTGGCAGCAGCTGGGTGCATTATGAGTGGGATTCTGAGAGCGGTTCCTGGATTCTGACAGATTACCTTTTCGGGAATCTCCCGACCGGCGTGAAGTACTTCTGTTTCTTCTACACGGATCTGGATACGTTCTGGGCTCCTATCGGAAGTCCGACTGCGGTTCCTGCCTGATTCAGACTATTTACAAACCCTTTTCAAACCCTTTTGAAGGAACCCGTTACCATGTCTGCCCGTAGATTGAAAACAGCGGCCTCATTGGCGATAATCATACTGGTCGCAATATCCGTGCCGGTTCTGGCCGATATCAACGAGCCCCGGGATTACAGTGAAGGGATGCTCATCGATTTCGGAAGATATGACGGAGTGTGGATCCCCACGGAGAAGGGGGACAAGACCATTGCCGAGGTCTTGGATTATTCCTGCACGGCGAAAGGATATGCAGTTGTAAAGGACAGTAATGGCATCCCGGAATCCATAAATGGGGTATCTAATAATTCGGTCAGGACCTGGACCCTCTGGACAACGCCCAAGGATAGTGGCGTGTGGGAGAAGCAGAACGGATTGCCGGAGAATCTCTATATGAAGGATTTTGGATTCGTGACATTCGCTTTCTCGTACGAAGGATACACGCCGTTGCCGTGCGTGGATGCAGAGGGTAGATGCATATTCAATGACGGTACGCTTCTCCGGGCGATCACCTTAGCGCCTTCCTGCACAGAGATGTATTATGCCATACATGGGATCGGCGGTTTGGTGGGGACGGATCTCTACAGCAATTATCCTGTATCCATAAGCGGTATGAGAGAGAGCGGCAGGGTCGCCGCCGTAGGTGGATATACCAACCCAAGTTACGAGAAGGTGTTGGGACAGAGCCCGGATATAGTGATAGGAGAAGCTAGCGTCGGAGGCCATTTGGATGTGGCCAAGAGGCTCAGAAGCACCAACGTTTTCACTTTGATGCTGCCGGGATCTGACAGCATTGATGCCATATGCAGGAATATATGGACAATAGGTCAGGCCACAGGCAATCCGGAGAATGCCAAAGCCGTGACCAACAGTATCACGGCGCAGTTGGACAGCACTTTGTCCGGGATAAAGAACACAGTCAGGAAGGATGTCCTTCTGGCCCTGGGAATGCTGCCCTCGGCCTTCACTTCAGGAGATAACACTTACATGGATGATGCAACCAAATACGCCAGGGGAACGAACATATTCGGAGAGGAGAACCTTGGATGGTTCCCGTCCAGTGCGGAAGAGGTAAAGGATAGGAACCCGCAGGTCATAATCATAGTATCCGAATCCGCAGTGACCACTCAGGCGGAATACGACGAAAAGATGGAATGGATAAGGAATAACAATCCTCAGTGGGCCGGTACAGACGCTTTCAAGAACGGAGAGGTATACTTCTTCAGCGGTCAGGCTGCGGATGTGCTGTCGCGTCCCGGTCCGAGAGTGTGCCAGGCCGCAGAGCTTCTCGCAAACGCGCTTCATCCCGAACGTTTCAGTGATCCGCTTCCAAAGTATGTGGGCGACGATTACAGAGACTATCTTACAGTATCTGCGGGGTGGTGAATTGAAGAGAGCATTGCCTGTCTTCTCGGTTGTCCTTTTGATGCTGGCAGGTGTTCTTTCCATAGCTCCGTTCATATCGGATGCTGATACTGAGGAAGGAACGATCTTCTTGGATATGGGCGACGGCAACGTGATGGAAACGTATGTTTCGGTGAACGGCACAATGGGTGATGCCGTATCTGTTGCCATTTCAGAAAACGATCTTACAGGCACTTTGGCGGGAACGGCAACAGACAATCTTGACGGCATATCCAACGGGTCCGGCTCATCCAATTGTGAATGGCGTTTCTACAAATGGGAGGGAGAATGGGTGGAGACGGCCTATGACGGCGCCGCAGCCTTCGTCGGCGGGACATTCGCATGGGGCTTCTATCCCGCCGGCTTGACGCCTGTGGCCACACCCTCGGTTTCAGACCCATGGATCATGTACAGAGGTGACGCTTCAGGCTCAGGCGTCCAATCCTCTGCAGGTCCCGAGTCCTGCGGAGTGAAGTGGACGATCCAGTACGACGGCGAATTCATAAACGGCGGCATACTGGCTGCAGGGGAACGCATTTATTTCATAACCGGGGGGACGGAGAAACCTAATCCCCTCGATCCGACGGAGGAACGTGATCGTGCTTACCCCGCACTGCACTGTGCGGATCTGGATGGGAACATAATATGGTTTGCGCAATATCCCGAAATAGGTCTAAGTTGGGAGACTGCAACACCTCTTGTGCTGAGTGACAGAGTCATAGTTCCTGCATCCTGCGGTAAGATATTCATGGTGGATCTGGACGGGAAACCGATAGGGACGCCTGTGGATATACCTCGTTTCGATACAGGTGTGCCTCGAAAATTCATGTCAGGTCCTGGATCTTTGGTGTATGACAGCGGTTTCGTGTACTTCGGAGCATCCGACGGCCGTTTCTATAAGATGGATACAGACGGCAACATCATTTCCAGTGTTCAGACCGGGGAGGCAGTGTACCATGCCGCACCCTATATACGCACGGAGGCGGACGGAACCAAGACGGCCTTCATAGGCGGATGGGGCGGGTCGATATTCGCCATAGACTGCGCTACGATGACAGTGGAATGGGAATACGATCTGTACCTGGATGAAGAAGATCCGGATAAATACGGTCTTTTCGGCTCTGTCACGATGGGGACCGGAGCATACTCCAATATGATCGCCGTAACGTATTCAGACGGTGCCATGTCCCCCCTTGAATCGGGGATCGCAGTCTTTAACCTGGACACTCTAGATCCCAGCAATCCGGAGCCGATGTGGAAGGATGAAAGCTTCAGTGCCGCAGGATCCCCAGGAGTGGCCTACAAGAACGGTTTCATAATATCGACTTCAAACGGAGTGTCATTCTACGAATGGAACAACAGCGAGCCTCTTTGGATGAAGGATTACGGGCTGGTCAAAGGTCCGCTGACAATGGCCAACGACAGAGTATATCTTGTTCAATATCAATCCAACGGATCCATTATAGCCTTAAGTCCCGAGAGCGGCTCTAAGCTGGGGGAGTATGCAATTGAGCCTGCCACAAGCAAAGGGTTCGCAATGGTCGGGGCCCTGATCCACGGCGGCAACATATACGTGGGTAACGACGATGGAATACTCTATTGCTTTGACTCCTCTGTCCTTCCGCTCATAAGGGGAGAGCCCAAACCCGGAGGAGCGGATACCGCAACCATAGCGATATGGTCTGCGACATTCGGAATGCTGGCTCTTTTTGTCTTTTATTATATCAGATTCGTGAAACCTTCCGGGGAGGGCATGGTTGCATCCAGGAAGAGGAAACTGTTCCTGATGCTTGCCGCCGGCTCATTGGGCTCGTTCATAATGTTCATGCTGGCACTCTCCTACGGTCCCGGAGGGAATATGTCCGTAGGCGAGGCGCTCCTGAATCTGGCATCCGCACTTGGTAAAGGCGGCGAAGGCCTTACGGCATACGAGTCGTACATCTATGAATCCAGGCTTCCGAGGGCTATGGCGACTTTTGCCGTCGGCATAGGCCTGTCCGTAGCCGGTGCCGTTTATCAGGCAATAATCAGGAATCCGCTGGTGGATCCCTACATCACGGGAGTCTCTTCCGGAGCAGGATTGATGGCCATAGTCGCGATAGTCTTCGGGACCTCCCTGGGTGTGAGCTATGTAACGAGCATATATCTGACGCCCATAGTCGCAATGGTAGGCGGTCTTTTGGCTTTCGTACTCACGATGCTGATAGCGGAGAAATCCGGCGGATCGTCTCTGAACTATGTACTCGGAGGCGTAGTGATCGGTCTGGCATTCTCGGCATTCCAATCTATGATACTGTCCATGGCGGGAAACCAGCTTCAAAATGCTATGTTCTGGCTCTTCGGTAGCTTCGCCAACGTGACATGGAATAACGTCTGGTTCATATTCATACCTGCGTTGGCTATGTCATTTATACCTCTATTCTGGGCCAAGGAGCTCAATCTTGTGCTGTTGGGCGAGGAGCAGGCGAGGCAGATGGGGCTGAACGTCAGGAGCTTCAACAGGTGGATGATGGTGCTGGCGTCTGTGATAACGTCAGTATGTGTTGCCTTCGTCGGCATAATCGGATTCGTGGGCCTGGTGGTCCCCCACCTCTGCCGTATGATATTGGGCGGAGACCACAGACTGGTGCTTCCCGCTTCGATAATAATGGGTGGCGCACTCATGATGGCTGCAGATCTGGTAGCCAGAATGATCTTCGTGCCATTCGAGCTCCCGGTGGGTGCGATAACGACGCTTATAGGAACGCCACTGTTCGCGTACCTTCTGATAAAGAGGGGGAGGATGTACAATGGTTGAGACGCCGCTTCTGGAGCTGAGGAATGTCAGCAAAACATACGAGAACGGGTTCCGGGCGGTGAAGGAGGTTTCCTACAGCATAGGAAAGGGGATGCTGGTAGGCCTAATCGGCCCTAACGGATGCGGGAAGTCCACCATGATGAAGTGCATCAACAGGATCCATCCTACCACATCCGGAGACATACTGGTGAACGGTGAATCCGTGTTGAATAGAGCTCCGGGGGAGCTTGCCAAGGTAATATCAAATGTCCCGGCGGAGCTGAATACCAGCTTCGGTCTTACTGTCGCGGAGACTGTGATGATGGGCAGATATCCGCACAGCACAAATCTATGGTGGGAGAGTGACAGGGACGAGTCCTTTACAGAAGAGGCCATGCACAAGTTCGGAGTGTTCGGCCTGAAGGACAGGTATCTCCACACCCTGTCCAGCGGAGAGAGGCAAAGAGTGCTCATCGCCAAGGCATATGTGCAGGAGCCCAAGCTCATGCTCGTGGATGAGCCCACGTCGCATCTTGATATGAGATACAAGCTGGAGGTGATGGAGTACCTGAATGCGATGGTCAAGAAGGACATATCCATATTGATCGCGGAGCACGATATCTCCCTCATGGCCAGATATTGCGATATCTGCATAATCATGAAGGAGGGATCCCTGTTCAAGATCGGCCCTCCGAAGGAGATCATAAACTCGGATCTTATAGAGGAGGTCTACGGTGTCTCAGCGTCTGTGGGCTTTGACAATGACGGCGAGCTCTTCGTTCTGCCGAAGAGATACAAATCAGGTCGCGGCAGTATATGACGGACTCTATAAATTGAAGAAAAGCATCGGGGTGACGGATGAGAATAGAGGACTCTGTCAGAAAACATCTTCTTGACCTTAACGGAGCGGTCCACGGTGGCCAGGGGTGGCGTTACGGGGGAGTGGAGGACTTCAGCCACAACCTCAATCCTTTTGGCCCGCCGGACATCCTCAATAATGTGATCATATCTGCCACGTCCAATATAGGTCACTATCCGGACGACTCTTGTGCAGATCTTAAGAGAGTGATAGCCAAGAGGCACTCCCTGAGTGAGTGCAACGTAATGGTGGGGGCAGGTTCTTCCGACATAATACGGGCGTTCCCCAACACGTTCGTGGAGCCGGGGGACAAGGTGGTCATAGCCAGACCCACCTTCGCGGAGTACGGCAGGCAGTGCAGGGTGGCCGGTGCGAACATAACGGATCTGCTACTGACAGAGTCGGACGATTTCAGGATCAACCGTGACAGGCTCTCGAAGCTAATACCCGGGGCGAAGGCGCTCTTCCTGTGTAATCCAAATAATCCGACCGGAAGGGTGGAGTCCAGGGAGCGTATACTGAGCATCGCCGATGAGTGCCTGAAGAAGGGCGTGATGCTCTTCCTGGACGAGACCCTGCTGGATCTCGTGCTGGGACATGAGGACATATCCTGTGCCGGATACATCGACGAATACCCGAACATGGTGGTGGCATGTTCATTAACGAAATCCTTTGCGATCCCGGGGGTGCGCATAGGATACGGTCTGGCTTCCGAGGGCACAGTCAAACAGATGGAGAAGGTGAGGATGGCCTGGAATGTAGGCGGCATAGAGCAGCACGTGGCGAAGATACTCATAAGAGATCATATGAGCCATGTGGACAAGGCGGCCAAGATGATGGACACGGAGAAGAGATGGATGTTCAACGCACTGAAGGACATAGGGTTCCCTGTTTCCGATCCGGCGGACTCCTTCTTCTATTTCTGCCCGACCAGTTCCCTCGGGATAGATGCGCCCACATTCACAGACCGCATGATGGACAGCAGGATACTCGTCAGGGACTGCAGCTCCTTCGGGAGGCCCTTCGACGGTTACGTGAGATTCTGCGTCAAGGACAGGATAAGGAACACGGCCTTCGTCCAGGCGGCCCACGACGCTCTGAGGTCATTGGGCTGGTGATAATACGGAGCTCTGGTTCAGCGCCATACTGATAATCGCTTTGGCCTTGGCCATCGATGCGGTGGTCGGCGAAGTGCCGAACAGGATACATCCGCTCAGATGGATGGGTAACGTCCTTGCATTCCTGGACAGGCGCATAAAGAGAACGACCAGGCGAAGGACCGCACTGAAAGGTTTCCTCTCCTATGTTCTCGTTCTTTTGCTGTTCGGAGGCTCGGCGGTAGCGATAACCGCCCTGACAAAGCATTACCTCGGGGAGATAGCATGGATAATAGTCACGGCGGTGATGATGAAGATGGTCTTCGCCGTCTTCTCGTTCAGGAAGCACTGCAAGCCCATAGTCAGGGATCTCAGGGAAGGCAGGATCGAGGAAGCGGCGGCCAAGACCCAGATGATCGTCAGCCGCAACACCCGGGGGATGGATGCGGAGCACATAGCCTCCTCATGTACGGAGAGCATATCCGAGAACTATGCTGACAGCGTCGTCTCGCCCATGCTCTACTTCGGTCTGATGGGCGTATTCGGAGGATTCCTGTTCAGATGCGCCAATCTGATGGATGCCATGTGGGGATACCGTAACGAGAAGTACGGCGATCTCGGATTCTTCCCGGCCAAGCTGGATGATGTCCTCGGTTATGTCCCGGCAAGGATATGCCCCGTATTCGTGTCCATAGCGGCTTTCCTTTTGAGGATGAATTACAGGGATGTCCTGGCATCCGCCAAGCGGGAGAGCGTGAAGACGCCGTCCCCTAACAGCGGTTGGCCGATGGGCGCATTCGTGGGCGCTTTGGGCATCACCATGGAGAAGAAGGATGTTTACGTTATGGGGTCGGGCCCGATGCCCACCGGCGAGGATATAATGCGGTGCTGCAGACTGGTGGAGCTGTCATCAGTCGTTTTCCTGTTGCTTGTTTCAATGCCTTTATATGCCTTCCTGGGAATCCATATACAGGTCTGGGTGGAGACCATCCTGACGGGGTTGATATTCTGATACGACCGGCGATTAGGAGCCGCATACAATCTGCGGAGGGGATGCCCAACGCAGTCGTGGAATTCGATGAGGATATGGAGTTCCTGTCCTCGGCTCTTCTGAACGGCGGCTCGAAGGTGTCCCGTTCCGTGATGATAATGCAGGTCCCCAAGGACCACATGTGTTCAGAGCCGAAGAAGGAGGTCGTATCCAGGATCAAGGCCCTGGGTCTTCCTTCCGATACTGTCTCGTTCATGACCGCGGCCGAGGTGGATTATGTATTCACCGAAGCTTACGTATCATACGAAGGTGTGGAAATGGCTGCATTTGTGACTGCGGGCCTAAGCAACCAGGTGGTGGCGGGGGAGGTCCTGGAGAATTGGGAGGAGAGGCATGCGCTGTCCAATGAGCGAAGCAGGGCCCTTCGCCCGGGAACAATAAACATAATAGTCGTTTCATCGAAGCCTTTGACGGAAGTCGGGAAGGTCAATGCCGTCATCACCGCCACGGAGGCAAAGACCGCCGCCCTCAATTATCTCGGTTACAAGGAGACAGGCACCACCAGCGATGCCGTCGCCATAGCTTCGCCTGTGGGAGAGAACGGTATAGATTTCACAGGCACTGGCACATCTATAGGCATCGCAACGGCCAGGGCAGTCAGGAAAGCTGTGGCCACCGCCCTGATGAGGCGTGATGATTTCCCGGTTGGATATACGGATAAGAAGAAAGAGAAACTCAGAGAAGGTATATGAATGACTGATTATGAGATAAGATTGGGAACGAGCCTCAACGATGACGAGGAGAAGCCCGTCAAGTCGTCCGGACCTGTTCTGGGGTCGGCGCAGAGTGAGGCTGAAGCAGATTCGGAGCGATCTTCCGGAGAGACTGTTGAAGAACCGCCTCAGGCCTACCAGGCAGAGAAGGAGCAGTTCGTTGCCGAAGAAC
>ENA-UOOR01000481-UOOR01000481.1-fermentation-metagenome-genome-assembly--contig:-NODE-481-length-56560-cov-6.380037_pt1 | contig 56560 bp, 36 predicted proteins | sample MGYA00245780_ERZ724029 | MGnify/ENA primary metagenome ERZ724029 (study PRJEB28704, sample SAMN03018315) | fermentation metagenome | biome: anthropogenic terrestrial biome; feature: soil; material...
ATCGAGTCGAGCACGGTCCGAGTGCGCGCCGTCTGGGAGAGGAGGGTGAGGGCCAGCGGTGCCGCGACGCCGACACCGAAGGTCGGCGCTACGAGTCGGGTATCGGCGTCGTCGTCGGGGACTTGGCACACCCGATCGCGCAGGCGCGCCCTCTCCAGCACGAATCGAGCACGGTCCGAGTGCGCGCCGTCGAGGAGAGGAGGGTGAGGTCCCGCGGGCGGGCGTGACGCCGAAACAAAGGTCGGCGATCCGGAGTCGGCGATCCGCGCCGCGTCGTCTCCCTACGGCCAGCGGGGCCGGGCCAGCGATACGCCCCTACCGGCGTCCTTCCTCTTCCGTGAGCAGCGGCCGAGCCCAGTTCCTCTCGAGTGCGCCGTGGCGCTTGAGCTGGGCGCGCCAGAAGACGAGGTTCGCCGCGGCGATTCCGAGTCGCGCCTCGAGTGGCGTGAGCAGTCCGCCCCGACTCGTCTCGGGCGCCGAGAACCGGTCGAGCTCCTCGCGGCCCCAGCGGCGGTGCTCCGCCAGGGAACGTCCGAGCGCGCGAAAGCCGGCGAAGAGCCGCTGCGTCGCAAAGCGTGGCTTGAGGCTCAGACCCTCGCACCCGCCGCGGATGACCATGCCGAGGTTCTCGACCCCGAGCTCGGTGCAGACGCCGGCGAGCTGGCGCTCGAGGGCGCGCGCGTGGCAGGCCTCGCGAAACCCGAACTGGCAGAGGAAGGCGAGGCTCGCGCCGCCGCGCCCGCGCAGCGGCTCGAGGGCGTAGACGAAGCGCTCGGCCGCCGGGGGAAGCGCGTAGCAATAGAGCGGAAAGGCGAGCAGGAGCGCCTCGGAGCCAAGGAACAGCTCGCGCACCCTCTCGCCGGTGGCGACCTCGTGGACGTAGCAGCAGCGCGCGGTGGCGCCCGGGACCGAGCCGAAGCCTTCGAGGAACGGCTCGAGGACTCGCCGGGTGTTGCTGCCGGCGCGGCGGGGCGAGGCGTTAATCACGGTCAACTGCACGGAACGCCTCCTCGTCGTCGCGGCCGATGCGCCAGGTGCCGAGCCACGCGTCGCGATTGCCGCGGCTGAAGCTGTAGGCGAGGTCATCGAGCGCCTGGCGAGTCAGCCCGGGGCGATCCTCGATCAACAGCCCGGTCTGCCATCGCCGCTCGTAGCGCGGGAAGTGCGCGGTGCGGCCGTGGGAGTCGAGCCGCAGATAGGCGCAGCTCAACGGCAGCAAGCGGTTGAGCGTGGAGAGGGTGAGCGGGCTGAGCATCGCGAAGCGCAGGTCCGAGGCGAAGACGACCCGGTCGGATCGGATGATCGACCGGAGGATGGCCGGCATGTCGTCGTCGTGGACGCAGCGCCCCGGGGTCTTCACCCAACAGCCGAAGCAGCCGACGCAGTCGCCGACGCGCCGCTCGCGCAGGAGGATCGACTCGACCGCGTGCCCACGCTCGCGCCAGCGGCGTGCGAGCGCGTCGACCGCGGCGTCGAGCTCGGGCTTGGCCGGGTCGGAGTTGCCGTTGAGGAGGGTGACGCTCATCGCCGCTCTCGGTTCGCCCTATCGACCGGCCTTGGCCGGGCCTCGGACCCTGGCGGCATCGTGCGCCCATTGCGCTGCGCGCTGCAGCTCGCCTTCCTCGAGCGGGCCCTTCTCGTCCTTCACGAAGAAGCCCTCGGGGGGCAGCGCGAGCAGGCCGCCCTCCTTCTCGAGCGCCTTGGCGATGAGCGGCGCCGCGTTGCCGCCGAGTCGCAAAAGCAGCCGCAGCGCCCACGACCGGCGGGCGACGTCGTAGCGGGTGTCGAAGGCCGCCACCTTCATGCCGGCGAGCGCGCCGCGGCAGGTGGTCGCGAGGAAGCGCTTGATCGCGGGCGTGGGCCGGAAGCCGCGGGTAGGCGAGCCGACGATGAGGAGGTCGACGCCCTCGAGCTGCTCGCGGCTCACTACCTCAGGGCGCATGCGCCCGATCTCGCCGAAAGGGAGCAGGGCGTCGTCCATCGCGCGGGCGATCTGTTCGGTGTTGCCGAAGACTGAGTCGACGACGATCAGACTTCTCATGGGCGTGTCCTTGGGATGACGGGGAATGTTGTGAGCTTTTGATACCACGGAACCAGGCGCCGAGGACGACCCGGCCTACGCGCAGTGCGGCGCAGGGCAAGTGTTGGAAGGTCCAGAGCCTCGACTGCGCGCTCGTGAGCGCACTCCAGCCCTCATCGTTTTTGTTCGAGCACCCGATTGGGTGCCCGGAGACGTCTCGACAGACCTATTGTCCGCTCGGGACCGGGAACAGGACCTTTCGCACCTCTTTGTGACCACCCGATCGGGTCGGGCGAGAAGCTCCGCTACCTCTTCGGGGATTCCGAAAGGGTAGCAAGGCGATGTTCCAGAACGTCTCGAGCCTGCCTCCGAGCGGGTTGGAGACCTCGCCGCAAATCTCCAACGGGCGCCAGGGCTCCCCGGTCAACCCGCCGTTCTTGTCGCTGGCGCATCGGGAGCTGTGCTTGGGGCGACCGGAGGCTCCAGAGGCGGCCGTCCGGTCTCGGGCTGCGCGACCCGCGCAGGCGCCTCGTCGTCGACGCCGAAGCTCGTTCCCGGCCCGCGACGGCGCCGGCGGCGAGCTCGGACCCAACTGTCGGCCATCGAGCAATGCGCGCGGTTGCGGGCAGAGCGTTGCTTTGTTGCTTGACGGTGCTTGTTAGGTTGCAGCCGCTCGTAGCTCATCGCTCGTCCCTGCCGTCCGAGTCCAATAGCCACAAAACCCCAGAACCCTCGAGCAAGGCGGTTGCCATGAACGTAGACCTCTACCAGTTCCTCCAGCTTCCCAGGCTCAACTACGCCAACGCCCTCTCCCTGATGTACGCGCTGCTCGCCGCGGCGCCCAAGGCCCCGTTTCCCAACGTCCTGAAAGCGGTCGCCAATCTGCAGATGGTCGCCGACGAGCACCAGAGCCAATGGGCCGAGCGCGAGCGCCAGACGGCCGGAGTCGACACCATGGCCGCGGTCAACCTCGACCGAGACCTCGACTCGGCCTGGCGGGCGACGCACTCCGCGCTCGAGTCCTTGGCGCGCCTGTCGTCGGAGCGCAACCCCAAGGCGGGAAAGGCAAGCGCTCTGCTCGCCGTGCTCTTCCCCTCTGGCCTCGCGTTCTTGACCCTTCCGTTCAGCGAGGAGTGGGCGCACAGCGGCACGATTCTCAAGCGCATCGACGACGAGGGGCTCGCCGCCGAGATCGATCAGCTCGTCGGCCCCGAGTTCCTCGCCGAGGTGCGCTTCACGCACAAGGCGTTTGGCGACGCGATCGGCAGGACGGCGCCGTTGCCGGCCGAGCAGTCGAGGGTCGACTACCGCGACTTGCTGCGCGCCGCCGCCGAGGCGATCCGCGCCTACAGCCTGCAGCTCATCGCCGCGGTCCGCAGCGAGCCTGCGCTCAGCGAAGAGGTGGTGCGCACCGCGCTCAAGCCCATCGAGGAGCTGCGCGACGCGAACGCGCGCAGGGCCGCCAGCGACCGGAAGCCCGCGCCCGCGCCGGTCGAAGGGTAGCTCCCCGAGGTCCAGGCGAGGACGAGGCCGCCCCGGCTCGCGCTCGACGCGGGCGGGGCGGCTTCTTGTTGGTGGCTCAGAGCGACTCGAAGGGTGCAGGCCGCCCGGTTGGCGTCGCCCGGAAATTTGGCGACAGGTCGAGGGTGTGGCGCAGCACGCTTCCGGCCGTCCGGAGGTCGAGCAGGAGCGCGTGCGATTCGAGGGTTTCCGGGCGAGGCGGGCCCCGAGCGGACGGAGCGCTCGGGTCCCTCGACAAGCTCGGGATGATTCGGGGGGCGAGGCCTACCTCCGGCGAGCCTTGCCGACCGTCTTCTTCGCGGTCGCGGCCGCGCGCGAGGTTCCGCGGGCGACCTTGCCGGCGACCTTGCCGACCTTCTTGGTCGCCTTGACGGCCACCGTGCCCGCGGTCCTCGTCGCCTTCACCGTGGCCTTCTTGGCGGTGCGGGCGGTCTTGCCGGCAGCCTTCTTGCCCGCGGACTTCGCCCGCCGGGTGACCGAAGGCTTCTTCGGCGCCGCCCACAGGCCGAGCATCGCCCCCGTCGGGTCCCTGAGGATGCCGATGGTGCCGATGGAGCCCATGTCGGCGAAGTCGAAGACGACCTCCGCGCCGAGCCTCCTCGCCTTGCCGAGCGAGCGCTTGACGTCGTCGACCTGCACGTACGGCATCCAGCCCGTCGGCTGGTCCGGCGACATCTTGGCCTGCATGCCGCCGCCGGTTCCCTTTCCCACGCTGACGGTCGTGTAGGTGCCTCCCTCCATGGTCATGTCTTCGAGCTTCCAGTCGAACAGCGACCTGTAGAACCGCTTCGCGGCCGCGAGGTCACTGGTCGAGAGCTCGATGTGGACGAACGGATTTCCCATGTGCTGCCCCCTGCGCATTCGGTGAGTGAAGCGCAGCGGTCCTAGCAGCGAGGCGTGCCGAGGTGAAGGGTTCCGGATCGCTCGCGCCGGCGAAAGGCACAACTCTGAATGATCGGTCTCGGCCAGGCCGCGTGGCTTGCAGGCTGGCAGGCCTGAGCTCGCGACACAGGTCCTCTGCCCTCCGAGCCGTTGCCGGGCCTGCCGCTGCTGTCGGGGGCGAGATGCGAATATTCCGGGCATGGGACACCACAGCCATAGCCACAACAAGGATTACTACAACCTCGCCGGCCGGACCCCGGGGCCGCGCGGTCCGCTCCACCAGTTCAAGGACAAGCTCTCGAAGGAGCGGGCAGTGCTCCGGCGCAGCGAGGAACACCGGCTTCCTTCCGAGGTGCGCAGGACGGGCGAGGAGAGGACCGAGCCGGCGGGCGGGGCTGGAGGTGGCGCTCGCAGGGAGTGATGGGGCTGCAGGGCCCGCTCGAGAGGTGTCGGGAAAACCTTCTGCGGCGTATCGCGCGAGGCGAGGAGCGCCGCCGCCTCGGCGGCCTGGGAGCACGCTTGAAGAGGCGCTGACCCGACGCTGACTCCGTCCGCGCGTGCGCGGCCCGAGCGAAGTCGAAGGGTCTCTCGACTCCGGCCTCGCAAGCTCGGCCTACGGTCGGGCTGAACGGGGGGCGGTCCGAGTTCGAGGAGACTTTCTCGATGCCTCTGGAGAAGGATTCTTTCGACGCCTCTTCAGGCCTCGCGCAAGATCCGCTCCCACACCTCGCGCACCCGCTGCTCGAGCTCTCCGACCTGCCCGGCGTTCTCGACGCTCCATCGCGAGCGGCGCACCTTCTCCTCCAGCGGCATCTGGGCCGCGAGCCGCTGGCGCGCGTGCTCCTCCGAATAGCCGTTGCGCTCGATGAGCCGGCGGACCTGCAGCTCCGGGGGCGCGCGGACGAGCAGCACGCCGTTGAACAGGTGCTCGAGGTTCTCCTCGAAGAGCGTGGCGGCCTCGACCACGCAGATCGGCTCGCCGCGCGCCTCGAGCGCGCCGATCTCGCGCCGGAGCTCATCGACGATGCGCGGGATGACCATCGCGCTCAGCTCGCGAAGCTGCGCACGGTCGGCGAAGACGATGCCGCCGAGCTTCGAGCGGTCGATGGCACCGTCCGGGCGCAGGACCTCGGGCCAGCGCGCGGCGATCTCTCGATAGGCAGGCTTGCCCGGCTCGACGACCTTGCGGCTGAGCTTGTCGGCGTCGAGCACCGGGACGCCGGCGCGAGAGAGCATCGCCGCGACGGTGCTCTTGCCCGAGGCGATTCCGCCGGTGAGCCCGATGAGCTTCATGGGAAAGGAGAGAAGACGCGCGAGGCTACTTGGTTTCGGAGGCCGCGGTCGCCTTGCGCACGCCCTCGACGACAGGCTCGCGATACAGCAAGCCGAAGACGGTCTTCTTGTCCTTGTTCAGGAAGACGACGAGGCCGGCCTCCTTGTACCAGAGCGAGGTGCGGAAATCCTCGGTGAGCACGCGCCGGTAACAGGGCTGGGTCGGCTCGTCCTGCTCGGAGCAGGCCTTGCCGAAGGTGTCCTCGATCTCGGGCAGCTCGAGCTGCGTGGAGGGGAAGAGGGTGATCTCCTCGACGATGCCCTTCTCGTCGACCGAGAACTGCGCCTGCGTGGTGCCGGTGATGGTGCGGTCGGCCTTGTAGACGAGGACCTGCTTCTTGCCGCTGGGGACCTTGCCGGCGGGCTGGCCAAACGCCTCGAGGACCTCCTTCTCGGTCGACTTGCCGGGCGTGATCCCCTTCCACGGCATCCCGAGCGCGGTCGCTGGCAGGCACAGGAGCAAGAGGATCATCAAGCTGCGGCGCATGGTGGGCTCCTTTGTTCTCCCCGCACTGTCGAGCCTCCATACCAACCGTGGCGCGGCGGCGTCAAACCCGTCGACCGCCTCGATCGCCGCCGCGAAAGGGCTCAGCCGCGCGGCTCGACGAGGGAGTCGAGACCTCGCTGCTCGCAGGGGTTCTGGAGGCTCGAGTACGGGTCGAAACCCTCTCGCCACCAGCTACCGCGCCGGCTTCAGCGGCCCGCCGAAGGTGCGCGCCTCGAATTCGCAGCGGGCGGTCCAGTCGGCGGCGCGCACCCTGTCGGCCTCGTCGCCCGCGCGCGCGAGCTCCTCCCAGACCTCGCGAGCCCGCGGGCAGTCGCCGGCGAGGTACGAGGCGGTCCCGAGCAGGCGCAGGTTCTCGAGCGCGAGCTCACGGTGGCCGAGCCCGAGCGCGCGTGCCCTCTCGAGGTGCGGCAGCGCGTCGGCCGGAGCGCCGTGGTTGAAGAGCTGCCGGCCGATCAGATAGGGCGCGGTCGCCCAGTCGGGCCTGCGGTCGGCGATCTCGTCGAGGCGCAGGATCTCCGCGAGCCCCGGGTGCCGGCCGAAGAAGCGCCGCAGCGCCGGGCCGGTCTCCGCGTCCTCGAGCGACTCGAGCTTGACCCAGGCGGTGCGGTCGGTGGCCTGGTCGCGGTGCAGCTCGAGCAGCTTCGAGAAGCTCTCGCGCGCCTGGGCGAGGTTGCCCCTCTCCCAAGCGAGATCGCCGAGCGCCATGAGCGCCTGGGCCCGCGCGCCGACCCCGTCGCCGGCCTGCGTGAGGAGACCCTGCCAGACGCCGTGCGCGCCCTCGAGGTCACCGCGGGCGTGCAGCAGCTCGGCCTCGCCGCGCAGGTGTGCGGGGTTGCCCGGCTCTATCTGCTGGCAGCGCCTGTAGAGGCCGAGGGCGCGGTCGGGGTCCGCCTCGCGCAGCGTCGCCGCCTCGCCGCGAAGCAGGGCGACCTCGCGGGCACAGGGGCGCGCGAAGATGCTGCCGCGCTCGAAGCGTACCTCGGCCGTGTGGAGCGCGCGCTCGCTCAGGGGCATCGCGTCGAGGAACGACTCCCACTCGCGCGCCAGCTCGTCGAGCGGCTTGCCGAAGGCGTGGGCGAAGTCGCCGCCCGGGTAGAGCGCGCGCAGCGAGGCGGCGCCGTACCTGTCGGCGAGAAAGCGCAGGAAGCTGCCCGCCAGCGTGTAGGCGCGCGAGGGGGGCTGTCCGTAGAAGCCGATCGGGTCGACGATGGCGCGGATGTCGGGGGCGAGCTTCAGCCGGCGCATCGCGGCCGACCACTGGTGGAGCGTGAGCTCGTCGGGTCGGTTGTCGGCGGCGACGGCCAGGCCCTCGACAAGCCCGATGTTGACCCAGACGACCTGCCGGGCCGAGACACCGAAGAACGGCGAGCCGAAGGCGGCGCCGAAGACGTGGGCGAGCTCGTGGCGGGCGGTGCGGTGGGGAAAGCCTTCGTCGCTGGCGTGGAATTCGCGGCGCCAGGGCTTCGCGTAGTCGGTGTGCGCCGCGCCGACGAGGCGCCGCTTCTCGCCGGGGCCGCGGTGGAACCACACGGTGACCTTGCCCTCGGGTGAGGCGCCGAGGAAGGCCGACAGCCGCGCCCAGGCGTACTCGAGATCGCGCTCGAGGCGGCGCACCTCTTCGGCCGGCTTGGTGCGCGGGTAGTGGAGGACGAAGTGCTCGGTCTCGGAGCGGCCACCGAGCGAACGGGCGAGCGCGTCGTCCGTCGTCCTCAGACCGAGCTCGAAGGAGAAGGCCTGGAACCCGGTGATGCCAGCGAGCGTGAAGGCGAGGGCGAGCCCGCGGCGCAGGCTGAAGGCCGGGCGGCCGGATCGGGCATCGCGCAGGATGGCCGCGCCGACCAGCGCGAGCGCGGTCCACAGCAGGGTGAGGACGCGGTGGGCAGCCAGGCGAGAGTCGACCGAGAGCGCCTCGTCGTAGAGCGGCCCGGGGAAGTAGCCGAAGAAATGGTTGAGAGCGAAGACCTGCGGGCCTGCCCACAGCGGCCAGAGCGAGACCGCGAGCGAGGCGAGCAGCAGGCCGACGTAGGCCGCGGCGGTGGTCCAGGCGCGGCGCAGGCCGTAGCCGAGGCCTAGGCCGCAGGCCGCGCCGAGCAGCAGCGTGGGCACAGGCAGCAGGAGGTAGAAGCCGACGCCGGTCCACGGGTCGCAGCGGGTCGAGGCGAGCGCGCCGAGGACCGCGGCAAGAAAGGGAAGGACGAGCACCAGGCCGGCAAAGAGCGAAGCCGAGCCGAAAGCGACCCCGACGGTCTCGGGCGCCCGAGTGGCTTGGGGCTGTTCGGCCAGCCTCGCGCGCGCCTGCCTGGCCGCGACGATCCCCGCGCCGCCGGCGAGCAGGGCGAGCATCGCGGTCATCGCCCAGGCGAGCTCGAAGCCCGGCACCTCGAAGAGCGGCAGGCGAGTCAGGAGCGCTCCAGCGAGCGAGCAGGCGACCGCGGCGCCGAGCAGGAGGCGGCGCCGAGCGAGGCCGCGAAGGCTGAGCAGGAGCGGGCGGAGCAGATCCATGGCGCGGGCTCGGGAACGAGGAGGGGGCGGGGATTATTCGGCTTGCGGCACGGCGGCCGCAACCCTGCTTGGCAGGTAAGTGGACCGGCCGAATGTGCCGCCTATAATCGCCTGTGTTAACCAGCCTTCTTGGCGTGAGCGCCTAGAAGGAGGCGTCCTTGGCGACTGAGAACCCAGAAGAGCTCCGCAGCAGCCCGCGCGCGCCGATCGAGCTGAAGGTCGAGTACCGCAAGGTCAACAGCTTCTTTGCGGACTACACCAAGAACATCTCCAAGGGCGGAACCTTCATCAAGACGAAGAAGCCCTTGCCGCTCGGCACCCGGTTCCTGTTCCAGCTCTCGGTGCCCAACCGCGACGAGCCGTTCGAGCTCCTCGGCGAGGTCGCTTGGGCGAAGGCCGACGGCGACGAGCCGGGGATGGGGATCCGCTTCGTCTACGCGACCGAGAGCCAGCGCGCCGAGTTCGAGGGCATCGTCGAGCGGATGATGTTCGAGAGCCTCGGGCCGCTGCTGTCGGCGCATCTGCTCGACAAGATGGCGAGGTGATCGCGACTCGGGCTTCGCCGGGCCCACGGTAGGTAGGGGCGCATGGCAATGCGCCCGGCCTGGTAGGGCCCGACCGCACGGCGTCCGTTATCGCCTTGCCGCACGGGGTTGGACGGTGGAGCTCCAGCTCCGCCGTCCCCGGGGCTCGCGCTCGTCGTCTGAGCATGTCCAGCCCGAGCCCTTTCGGCTCCGCTACCTTCGCTGCGCGGCGAACCCCGCGCCCCTGCCCCCTCCTTTCTTGGGCTCACGGCCTCTCGTCGAGCGCGCTGAGGTCCTCGCGCGGTCGCTGGCAGGTACGGTTGCGGCAGAGGTAGACGCCCGCCGCGCCGTCGAGCGGCTTCTTGCCGGCGACGGTGTGCCGCACCGGATGCGGGGGCGGGCCCGAGGGGGCGGACCAGATGACCGAGAGGGTGGGCTCGTAGCGACGTCCGAGCTCGTCGAGCAGCGGTCGGGCCTGCTCGATGTCGCCGGCGATGACCGCCGTCGCGGCCCCGTCGAGCCAGGTGTCCGCGGCGCACAGCAGGCGCCCGAAGGAGGTGGGGTCGGCGAGCATCGCCTCGCGCAGGTTGCCGAGGTACTTCCACGCGGCTTCGACGAAGCGTGGCTCGGAGGTGAGCCCGGTGAGCCTGACGAGCGCATGGGAGAGGCTCGATGCTCCGGAGGGCGCCGCCTCGTCGGTGAGCGCGTAGACCGCGGCGATGAGCCCTTCGCCCTCCGGCGCCGAGAGGAACCCTCCGGCGTCCTCGTCCCAGAACAGGTCGAGCGCGGCCTCGGCGAGCTGCGCCGCCGACTCGAGGTAGGCGGGCTCGAAGGTCGCCATGTAGAGCTCGATCAGGCCTTCGGCGAGAGCTCCGTAGTCTTCGATTCGGCCTTCGACGCGGCGCACCCCGTCGCGGAAGCTGCGCCAGAGAACCCCGCCCTCGAACAGCTCGCGCAACACGAAATCGGCCGCGCGTTTCGCGAGCACGGCCCACTCCGGATGCCCGAAGGCGCGCGCGGCCCGCGCGAGCGCGCCGATGGCCAGGCCGTTCCAACCCGCGAGGATCTTCTCGTCGCGGCCGGGAGGAACGCGCTCCTCGCGCGCCGCGAAGAGCACCTTCCTCGCTTCGGCGAGCTCTTGCTCGATCTCGTCGCGAGGCCGCCGGTGTCTCTTCGCGAGCTCTTCGGCGCGGACGACGCAGCGGGGGACGCTGAGGCCCGGCTCGAAGTTGCCGTCGACGGAGATGCCGAAATGCTCGGCGACGAGCGCGGCGCGCTCGGGAGGCAGGAGCTGGTCGAGCTCGGCCCGCGTCCAGAGGTAGAACTTGCCCTCCGTGCCCTCGGAGTCGGCGTCGAGCGAGGCGCAGAACGCGCCGCCGGGAGCGCCGAGAGCGCGCTCGAGCCAGGCGATGGTCTCGGAGACGACCCGCGCGTATTCGGGCAGGCGGGTAAGTTGCCAGGCCTCGGTGTACAGGCCCACGAGCTGGGCGTTGTCGTAGAGCATCTTCTCGAAGTGCGGCACCGACCACTCTGCGTCGACGCTGTAGCGGTGAAAGCCGCCGCCGAGCTGGTCGTAGAGCGCGCCGGCCGCCATCCGATCGAGGGTGAGCCGGGCGCGCTCGAGGACTTGGGGTTCGGCGCCGCGCCGGTGCGCGCGCAACAGGGCGAGGAGCGCCGAGACCATCGGGAACTTCGCGCCCCTGCCCAGGCCGCCGTGCTCGGTGTCGACCTCGGCGGCGATCTGCTCGCCCGCCCGGATGACCTCTTCGCGCGTCGGCGGCTCGCCGCCCTTGGCGAGGTCGCGCGCGAGGCTGGCGGCGAGGCGCTCGCGAACCCATTTGCCGGTGAAGTCCGCGTCGGAGCGGCGCTGGAGGAAGGACTCGCGAACCGCGGCGAGCACCTGCGAGAGCCCGGGCAACCCGTCGCGCGGATGACGCGGGAAGTAGGTGCCGCCGAAGAACGGCTCGAGCTCCGGGGTGAGGAACAAGGTCAGCGGCCAGCCGCCGGTCTCGCCCATCAGGCCGAGCGCCGCTTGGTAGAGCTGGTCGACGTCGGGCCGCTCCTCGCGATCGACTTTGACGCAGACGAAGCCTTCGTTGAGCTGCGCGGCTATCTGCGCGTCCTCGAAGCTCTCGTGGGCCATGACGTGGCACCAGTGGCAGGCCGAGTAGCCGACGGAGAGGAGGATGGGCTTGTCCTGATCGCGCGCGGCGCGGAAGGCCTCCTCGCCCCACGGATACCAGTCGACCGGGTTGTCGGCGTGTTGGAGCAGGTAGGGAGAGGTCTCGTTTGCGAGTCGATGGGCCATCGTCGCCTCCGTTCAGCCGTGCCTGCCCAGCGCGATGCGCACCTCCAGCGGCGCCCCTTCGACCGACGGGACGGCCGCGAAGCAGCCCTCGCCCTCGCGCGTGAAGCGCAGGTCGAGGCGGGTCTCGCCGATGCGCAGGTTGCGCAGCGTCAGCTCGCGCATCCCCATCGGCAGGTGCGGATTCTTGATCGTCACCTTGCGGTGCGTCGCGTCGGGATGGAGCCCGAGCGCCGCCCGAAGCAGGAGCAACAGCGCTCCCGAAGCCCAAGCCTGCGGGCTGCAGGCGACCGGGTACTGCACGGGAAACTCGCCCGCCTTGCGCGGCAGGCCGCAGAACAGCTCGGGCAGCCTGCGCAGCCGGAAGTACTGCGCGGCGCCGTAGAGCGCCTCGAAGACCTCGAGCGCGCCGTGCGGCAGGCCGTAGCTCGACAGGCCCATCGCGACGAGGGAGTTGTCGTGCGGCCAGATCGTGCCGTTGTGGTACGAGAGCGGGTTGTAGGCGCCCTGGCCTTCGGCGAGCGTGCGCAGGCCCCAGCCGCTGTGGAACGAGGGACCGAGCAGCCGGCGCGCGACGGCCTGGGCGCGGGCGCCGGGGACCGCCTTGCTCCAGAGCAGGTGCCCCGCGTTCGAGGTGAGAGTCGGCGCGAGGCGCTTCTCGCGATCGAGCGCGAGCCCGTAGAACTCGGTCTCCGGGAGCCAGAAGGCCTCGTCGAGCTGATGGGCGAGCGCGTTGGCGTGCTCGAGCAGCGGCCGCGCCTTCCCGCGGATGCCGAGCAGGCGGTAGAGCATCGCCATGCGCCGGTAGGCGTCGACCGCATAGCCCTGCACCTCGACGAGGGCGATGGGCGCCTCGCAGCGCGTGCCGTCGGGGAAGCAGACCCCGTCGGCGCTGTCCTTCCAGCCCTGGTTGTAGAGGCCGCGCTCGCCGTGGCGCTGGTACTCGAGGAAGCCGTCGGCGTCGCGGTCGGCCCAGCGGCGCATCCAGTCGATGGCGGCCTCGGCCGCGGGCAAGAGCGCGCGCACGGTCTCCTTGTCGTCGGTCCACAGCAGGTACTCGTGCAGGAGGATGACGAACAGCGGGGTCGCGTCGACCGAGCCGTAGTAGGGCACGTGAGGGATCTCGCGCGCCTCGGCCATCTCGCCGACCCGCAGCTCGTGCAGGATGCGCCCGGGCTCCTCCTCGGTGGTCTCGTCCACCTTGCGGCCTTGATGGGCGGCCAGGAAGGCGAGCGAGTCGCGAGCGAGCCCGGGCGCGAAGGGCAGAGCCTGATAGGCGGTGATGAGCGAGTCGCGGCCGAAGGGCGCCGCGTACCAGGGGATGCCGGCCGACAGCAGGCGCCGCTCGCCGTCGGGCAGCCCGAGCGCGTGCAGGTCGCCTATCGCCTGGTGCAGCGCCTGATCGAAGAACGGGTCGCAGCTCTCGATGTGGGTGCAGGTGGCGTGGAAGGCGCGGTCGAGCTCTCGGACAGCGGCGCGCCGCTCGCCGAAAGGCAGCCGCGGCGCCGGCAGCTCGCGCACCTTGCGGATGAGCGGATTGACCCTCAGCTCGATGGTGGTGCTCTCGTTGGAGCCGAGGTGCAGATCGAAGCGGGCGCCGCGGCCCTCGAGGCGAAAGGGCGGCGCCTCGAAGAGAAGCTCGGTCTCGTAGCGGCGTCCGTCGAGCCCGCGGTAGCGCCAGACGACGCGGTCGGGCTCGACGTGCGGCTCTTCGTAGATGCCGCGCCGGGGGCGGAAGGCGCCGCGCACCTCGAAGACGTCGGCGAAGTCGGCGGCGAACTCGAGCGCCATCCAGTAGTCGAGCGGGCGGGTCAGGTAGTTGGTGAGCACGTAGCGGTCGATCAGACAGCCCTCGATGAGCTGCTCGCGGCGCAGGTGCAGGAAGTTGACCGGGTCGCCGCTGAAGACGCCGCCGAAGCTGCGCGAGGTGACCGTCATGTCGACCTGCGTGACGTAGTCGGGCGAGGTCTGGGAGGAGAGGACGACCGGAGGGCCGCCGGCGACGCTGAGCTTGAGAAACGAGAGAAAGCGCGTGTCTCGAAAAAAGAAGCCCTGGTCGCGCGCGCCCGCGGGCGCGATGTCGCCGTTCAGGTCGGTGACCGCGAAGAGCTCGCCCGACTTGAGGACGAGCTTCTCGACGGTGGTCGCCTCGGGCTTGGAGGCAGGGTGGAGGTACCCGAGGAGCAGGTCGGGAGCGGCCTCGCGCTCAGGCATGTGGCTGGAGGGCTGCTTCGGCCTCCGCTTCCCGCTCGGCGAGCGCCTGCAGGTGTGCGGCTTGGTAGACCCGCAGGTAGTCGGCGACCATGCGCGCGGCGCTGAAACGGCCCGCGGCGTGGGCGCGGCAGCGCTTGCGATCGAAGAGAGCGGGGTGGGCCGGACCCTCGAGCAACTCGACCATCTGCTTCTCGTCGCGGGCGAGGAAGCCGGTGATCCCCTCGTCGATGACCTCGGGCGCCGCGCCACGCGCATAGGCGATGACCGGGCAACCGCACAGCATCGCCTCGATCATCACCAGGCCGAAGGGCTCTTCCCACTCGATGGGAAAGAGCAGCGCGCGGGAGGTCGACAGCAGCTCGACCTTGGGCTCGTGGCCAACCTCGCCGAGGTGCTCGACGAGAGGGCCACCGAGCCGCGGGCGCACCTCGGCGCGGAAGTACTCGGCGTCCTCTTCGTGCGCGCGGCCGCCGATGCGCAGGCGAAGCCCGGCCGCCGCGGCGATTTCGATGGCGCGGTGGGGCGCCTTCACGCGCGACAGGCGTCCGAGGAAAGCGACGGTGTCCGGGCGCACTTGGCCGAGCCGATAGCGTTCGGGCTCGACGCCATGGTGGATGACCGCGCCGCGCGCGAACGGCCCGCAAAGCTGCTGTTGGCGGGCGCTGATAGCGACATAGGTGATGCGCTGGAAGTCCCCGTAGAGCCTGCACAGCTCGTCGTCGTAGGGGTGGTGAAGCGTGTAGACGACTGGCAGATCGAGCTGCAGGGTGAGCGGCAGGAAGGTCGCACAGTGAGCGTGCACGAGGTCGAACTCGCCCTGCCGCGCCAGAAGCTCGCCGAGCGCGAAGCTCGAATGCTCGAGCTCCTTGTACACGCTCGGCGGCCAAGTGCTGTCCTTGAACCAGGAGCGCACCGGACAGGCGCGGTGGTAGCCGCCCCGCGAGTCGCCCGCGGCAAACAGCGTCACTCGCGCGCCGCGCTCGACGAGCCCGTCGATGAGCTCGGCGACCACCAGCTCGGTGCCGCCGTACTGGCGGGGCGGCACCGGCACGAATGGTGTCGAGACCATCGCCACCCTCAGGTGCTGGCGACCCTGTTGCCTCATGTCCTCTCCTCCGCTTATTCCGAACAGCCAAGCCCGATGTCGGCCGACACCGGGAACTTATGAAGCCGTTGGCAGCGGGGAGAGCGCCTTCGGAAGCGAAGGGCAGGCAGGCGGGGCGAGGCTCAAGGGGTGTCGAGAGAGCCTCTTCGGGCGACCAGCGGTCAGCCCGAGCGGTGGTGAGCGCTCGACGGTGGCCTCGCAAGCTCGGCCGGCGCTCGGGGGAACGAGGCGCGGGGCAGGCGGAGTCGAACCGAAGCCGAGAGGGGTTTGGCGACGCCTCTGTCAGGCCGAGAGCTGGGGGCTGCCGCTGTCCTTGGGGCGGGGGCGCCAAAGCTCTGGAAGAAGCGGGTAGAGCCGGCGGGCGGCCACGCCCAGGTTCGCCCAGACTGCAGGCAGCCACAGCGGCAGCGGCGCGACCAGCGCGTAGCGATAGGCGTAGCTGCCTCGGTAGACGAGCAGCGCCTCGAGCGCGAAGTCGATAGCCACGGCCACGGCGGCGGCGTTGCGATCGCCCTCGGTCCCCCGCAGCAGGCGCAGGCCGAAGAGCGCGAACAGCCCGAAGGTCAGCGGCATCTCGAACGCGTCGAGGAAGGCTGGCATCAGCAGACTGGCGGCGACGGCGGCGAGCTCCAGGGCGACGCCGGCCCCGTTCAGTGGCCGAGGTGGAGAGCGCCGGGTCGCTGCCATCAGGCCCAAAGCGGCGACGAAAGCGAGCGCGAAGGCGCCGAGGATGACCTGCCAGGGAAACCCGGTGCCAGGCGGGCCGTACACGCCCATCCGATAGCTCAGATAGGTTCCTCCGAGCACCGCGGGGGCCGTCACGAGAGTAAAGGTGGCTGGTCGCATCCGGGCCAAGCGATAACACGCGCGCCGGGGCGATGCCAAACGCTCACTTCGGACGAAAGCCGCAAATTCGGATTACGGCTCGGGTTCGGCGAGGCGGCCCGAGGCCCGGCCCCCGGAAGCCCGGCATCCGCGAGCCGCGGGGCGTGGTAGTGTCAACCGCCAACAGGTCAGGGAGGATGACGATGTTCCGAACGGGGCGCTTCGCCCGGCTTGCGCTCGCGGTGCTGGCAGGCCTGCTCGCTTGCGGCGACTCCGAGGACGGCGGGGGCGGGGGCAAAGCGTGCCTCGGACCGGCGGGCGGCACCGTCCAGGCGCCGGGGGCGACCCTCTCCATTCCGCCCGGCGCGCTCTCGCAGGAGGTGGAGGTGCAGCTCCTCTCCGGCGACTTCGGTGCACCGGAGGTCACCGACCGGGTTCGCGTCAGCCGCGTGTTCCAGGTGCTTCCGCAGGAGCTCAAGCTGCTGTCGCCGGCGCGCCTGACGCTCTCCTACCAGCCGGCGAGGTTGCCCGAGTCGATGCCCGCGGGCGCGGCCGATCTGCGGCGCACCGACTTCTCCCGGGAGATCGAGCGCCTTGGCGCGCTCGTCGTCGACGAAGGGGCGCAGACGATCGGCGGCGAGACCCTCGGCTTTGGCACCTTCTGGGCAACCGCGCCGCTCGCCCCGCGGCCTGCCTGGGTCGTGGTCCGCCCCGCCGAGCCGGTCCTCTTCGTCGGCGCGAAGCTCACCTTCTCGGTCGAGGTGCGAGATCAGGCCGAGCGGCTGATGCCCGGCGAGCCGGTGCTCTGGGAGTCGAGCGAGCCCTCGGTCGCCTCGATCGACGCGTCGGGAGAGGCGACGGCCCGGGGGCCCGGGGTCACCGAGATCTCCGCGCGCGCCGGCGCGGCGCGGGGCAAGGCGAGGCTTCAGGTCGCGAGCCCCGAGCCGTTCGCCCGCGACTTCACCTGGGAGAACCCGCTGCCGCAGGGCAATCCGCTGCACGCGATCTCGGGCGATGCGACCGCGCTCGTGGTCGCGGGGGCCGGGGCGATCCTCGCGCGCGAGCCGAGCGGATGGCGCCAGCTCTTCGCCTCGCCGGGGGTCGTCTTCGAGGACCTCGCGCTCGCCGGTGAGCGGGGTCTCGCCGTCGGCGCGATGGCCGGCCAGGGTGTGCTCATTTCGTGGAACGGCCAGCAGATCGAAGAGCTGCAAGTGCCCGACACCGAGCTTGAGGCGGTCTGGACCGACACTGAGCTCGGGATGGCGGTCGGCCACGGGCCGAACATCGCCGTGCTCGAGAGCTCGAGCTGGCGGGTGATGCCCAGCCCGGTCAGCGAGCCGTTGCTCGCCTCGGGAGGAGTGAACGGCCGCATGCGCGTGGTGGGTGCGCGCGGCTCGGTCTACGAGCGGGTCGGCGAGGCGTGGATAGCGCTCGCGACCGGCTCACTTCCGCAGATCCAGATCGACGCGGTGGCGCGGGGCGGCGCGTTCTACGCGATCAGCCGCGACGCCTTGCGCCGCTTTGCCGACGGCGCGTGGGAGAGCATCGCCCTGCCGCAATCGCCCGCGCTCGTTCTGCAGACGCTCGGGCTTGCCGGCGAGGCGCTCGTGCTCGTCGGGACAGGGGAGCAGGGCGCAACCTACGTGCTTGTCGAGAAGGAGGAGGGCTTCGCGGTCCACAGCTTCTGGCCAGAGCGCATCCATGCCCTCTGGGGCCGCTCGACGACCGACCTCTATGCAGCCTGCGAGAGCGGGGCGGTCTATGCCTTCGACGGGCAGAGCTGGCGCAACCTGCGTCAGGGCACAGTGGCCGAGATCGCCGGGCTCGTCGCGTTCGACGGCCCGCGGGTGTTCGCCGTCGCCAACGCCTGCCTCGACGCAGCGTGTCGGCAGGTGCGCAGCAGCGTCCTCGAACGTGGCCTCGACGGGGCCTTTGCCGAGATGACCGGACCTTTCGAGACGCCGCTGCGGGCGGTCGGCGGGCGAGGAGCGCATGACCTCTGGGCCGTGGGCGAAAAGGGGGTCACCTACCACTTCCAGGGCGAAGGCTGGGTCGTCGGAAGCGCTCCGGGGCCGCTCTACGCCCTCGCGGCCTGCGGCGAGGCGCTCTATGCGGCAGGCGGCGCAGGCAAGCTCTACGAGAGGGCCGCTGCGAGCTGGAAGCCGCTCTTTGCCGCCGGCTGGAACACCCTGAGGGCGGTGAGCTGCGGAGGGGATGCGGTCTTCGCGGTGGGCGACTACGCCATCGTCCGTTACCGAGACGGCGAGGGGGCGCTGCTCGACCCGAGGGACGACGGCATTCGCCCGACCCTGTGGCGCGCGGTGTGGGCGACGCCCGACGGCAAGGCGTTCATCGGCGGCGACGCGCGGTACATCCTGCTCTGGAATGGCTCGAAGTTCGAGTACTTCGACCGGCCGGGCAACCTCGACCTCTCGAGCGTCCGTGCGCTCTGGGGGCGCAGCTTCGGCGACCTCTGGGCGGCCGGGATGCTCGCCGACGGCTCTGGGGTGCTGCTGCACTTCAACGGCGCTCTCTGGGACGCGGTCGCCCCGGGCACGGTCGCGCCGCTCAACGCGGTGGCCGGGCTGGCCGACCGGACGCTGTGGATAGCCGGCGAACGTGGTGCCGTGCTTCGGGGCGAGCTCGGCGACTAGTCCCCGGGGTCGGGCGAGAGTGGGCCTGGCGGCGGGCGGGCAGCGACTTCAGCGCCGGGCGGTCACCAAGGCGGGAAGCACACCGCGCCCGCGGCCCCAGAGGTCCAAGAGCAGCGCCTTGCGGAAGTCGGCGAGGTCCTGCTGCGGCAGCTCGAGGGCGCGGCCGTGCGCGACCGGGTCGCGAAGCTGCTCCTTCATGCGCTCGACGAAGCTGGCGATCGCGTCGAGCCAGCCGTCGTCGAGCGCGAAACCGTCGTTCAAGAAGGCCTTCAACAGGGCGAGGTGCGGCTCGTGGCGGCGCGAGAGCGCGCGGGCAACTTCGCCGAGCGAAGGAGCGCGGGCGCGCCGTGCGGGATCGAACGCCTCGACGAAGCGGTCGAAGTATTCGACGTGCCCGGCGCGCAGCTCGCGGGCCGAGGCCCTGAGAAGCGCCTGGCGGGTCTCGGCGGTCAGCGACTGGTCGAAAGGGCGCACCAGAAGCAGGTAGAGCCCGCGCTCGAGAGCGCCCGAGAAGAGCACGGCGATCGCCGCCGGGTGAAGCTCGGTGTAGAGGGCCTTCTGGTAGGTGAGCTCGGCGACCCGGACAGCCTCGAGCAGCGACGGCGGGCAGCGTCCGAGCGCCTCGCCGAAGGCCTCGCGCAGCGTCTCCTCCGCGCGATCGGCAGCCTCGGCCTCGCGAGCCTCGAGCTCCTCGCGCAGGGCCTGTTGGCGGTCCCCGTCGGCCTGCTCGCGCGCGCGCTCGGCCTCTGCGCGGGCCTTGTCGGCGGCCTTTTCGGTCTGAGAAAGCCGGGCGCGCAGCATCTCGATCTCGCGCTCCTTGTCGGCGAAGGCGCGCCGCATCTGCTCGGCCTCGGCGCGAGCGGCGGCGACCTTGACCTCGGCATCGGCGGCGAGCACTTCGCGCCAAGCCGTGCGCTCCTTGGCGAGTGCCTCGCCGCGGACGGCCTCTTCGGAGCCGGGGTCGAGCTCGAGCGCGCGCCGGAAGTGTTCGGCCGCCTTCTCGTGCTCGCCCGCGTCGCTGCGCAGCCGCCCCAGGTCGACATGCACCATCGCGCCGACCGGTCCGCCCAGCGTGCCGGCGAGCGGCTCGAGCAGCTCCAGCGCGTCGGCCGCACGACCGAGCATGCGCAGGGCGCGCCCCCGGGCGGCCAGCACGAGCGGCGCGAGCGGCTCGGGCGGGTCCGCAATCCGCTCGAGAGCGGCGAGCGCCTGCTCGGACCTTCCGAGAGTCAGCTCGACGCGGGCGGTGGCGAGCAGCGCGAAGGGACCCTGGGGGTCGGGCACCCGGGCGAGCGCGAGGCGGGCGAGCCCCTCCTCGCCGTGCGTCGCCGCGGCCAGCGCCAGGAAGGGCGAGATCTCGGGTTCGAGCGCCCCGAGGGAGTCGAGCCTTCTCCAGAGCTCCAGGGCGCGCCGGGTCTCCCCGCGCCAGAACAGGACGAGGCCGAGCAGGCTCTCGGCCTGCTCGCGCCCGCTGCCCTCGACACTCTGCGCAGCGCGCTCGAGCGACTCTTGGGCCGCGCCGAGAGCGCCGCAGTCGAGGCAGACCAGCCCGTGTACGAGCGCGGGGACACCGCGTCCCTTGCGGCCAAAGGCCGCGCGCGAAGCGCCGAGCGCGTCGGTGCGCCTGCCGAGCAGGAAGAGGGCGTGGGCATAGCGGGCGAGGACCTCGGGCTCCTCGCGCGCGTGCGGCGACAGGCGCGCGAAGAGCGAGGCAGCGCCCTCCCAGTCATTGCGCTCGTAAAGCAGCAGGGCGGCCCGAAGGCCGAGCTCGTGGTCACCGGGCCGGTCGCGGGCCGCCGCGAGGGTCGCCTCCTGCGCCTCTTGCTCGCGCCCGAGCTTCTCGAGCGCAAAGACGAGCATCCGGCAGCCGTCGGAGGTTCGCAGGCGGGGGGCGAGCTCGCGAAGCAGGGGGACGGCCTCGTCGAACCTGCCCCCCTCGAGCATCGCGGCCGCCCGGGCCAGCTCCGACTTGAGCTTGAAGTTGCTGTTGCGCTCGCCTTTGGACACGGGGCCCCCGGTGGAAGAGCTCGCTGGTTCGGACTGGATTTGCCCCGGAACTGGTCGGGGATGCAAGTGGCAGGCGCGACCCGCAAAGAGCCCGCGGGAAAACGCGAAGCGGGCGCGCCCCGAGAGGCACGCCCGCTCGCCAAACGTAAGCCTCGGGGGCGTTGAGCTAGGCCGGCCGGTATACCCGGTAGTCGAGCTCCGGGAAGATGTTGTCCCGGTTTTCGACGTAGCCGAGCCAGCGCTCATCGATGCTGTTGGAGCGGATCTGGTCGTGCAGCTTGTTGAAGCGCAGCACGTGCTCCTTGGTGCGGCGGACAGCGTACTCGACCATCGTGCCGGTCTTCATGATGAAGGCCCAGTCCGAGCTCTGCGCGAGCAACAGCTCGCGTGCCGCCTGGTTGAGGGCCCGCCGGCGCAGCGAGTCGTCGTCCGGGAAGTCCCGAGACAGCGCGATCATCCGCTCGGTCGCCTTGTGCAGGTGCCGGTAGATCCAGTCGTTCGAGCCGTCGAGCCAGACGTCGCTGTAGCCACCGGAGCCCCACGAGCACATCGGCGGTGTCGCCAGTTGGTTCTCGGGGTTCTCGCGCAGGTAGTCGGCGGGGCTGGCCAGGCGGTAGACCTTCTGGTCGTAGGCGCTCTTGCGGATGAAGTACTCGATGAAATCCGGTCCCTCGAACCACCAGTGCCCGAACAGCTCGGCGTCGTACGGGGCGATGACGATGGGTTTGCGCCCCGGCATCACCGAGGCGAGGTACTCGAACTGGCGCTCGCGGTTGAACATGAAGTTGCCGGCGTGCTCGGCGGCTCGCTCCATCGCGACGCGGCGATCGTAGGGCTCCTTGTGTGGGGACTTGCCGGTGATCCGGTGGTACTTGATGCCCGTGTTCTTGCGGGCTCCGGTCGGCTGGACGTACGGCTTGACGTAGTCGAAATCGAGGTCGTAGCCGATGTCCCGGTAAAACTCGCGGTACGAGTAGTCGCCCGGGTAACCGTGCTCGGCGCTCCAGACCTGCTGGCTCGACTCAGGATCGCGCCCGAAGGCCGCGGTACCGGTCGGCGTATACAGCGGCGCGTAGACCCCGTAGCGCGGCCGCGGCGTGGCGTCGAGGATGCCGTGGGAGTCGACGAAGAAGTAGCGGATGCCCTCGGCGGCCAGGTAGCGCTCGAGCCCGGGGAAATAGCCGCACTCCGGGAGCCAGATGCCCAGCGGGTCGCGCCCGAAGCTCTGACGGTAATGGGCCGCGGCGACGGTGATCTGCGCGCGCACCGCTTCGGGGTAGGACTGCATCAACGGCAGGAAGCCGTGCGTCGCCCCGCAGGTGAGGATGTCGAGAACCCCGTGGTCCTGCAGCCGGCGGAAGGCGCCGACCAGATCGCGCCGGTAGCGGTCATGGAAGGCCTGGCGCGCGTGGTAGAAGCGGTCGCGATAGAAGTGTGCCAGCGAGTTGAAGGAGGCGTCCTTCGCGGTGCGGTGGACCTCCTTGTCGGCCAGCTCGCACAGCTTGTCGAGCCTGCGCGCGTAGCGATGCACGAGCAGCTCGTCGCGGAGCATCGCGACCAGCGGCGGGGTGAGGCTCATCGTCATGCGAAACGGCACGTTGTCGTTCGCCAGACGATCAAAAGCGTCGAGCAGCGGCAGATAGGTCTCGGTGATGGCTTCGTAGAGCCAGTCCTCCTCGAGGAACTCCTCGTGTTCCGGATGGCGTACGAACGGAAGGTGCGCGTGCAGGACGAACGACAGATAGCCTTGCATCTGTTGAAACCCCCAACAGCCGGTGGGTGATTGCTTGCGGGTTTTGGAGTCGCGGGACGGCAGTAGCTAGCCGTTCTGGTCGCTGCTGCCGCCGCGCTTGGACATCCCGCCGCTCCAGGGCATCGAGCCGCTCCAGGGCCAGGGGCCGCTCGAGCGAACGCCCACGAAGCGTCGAGGAGCCTGTTCGCCCGTCGGACCGGGAGGCGGCGGCGGAGCGGCCGTCACGCCGCCGACGGCACGCTGCTCCGAGGCGCCAAGTGCCCGGGTCTCGCCGCCGGAGGCCTGGTAGAGCTTGTGACGCGCCTCCTCGGGGAAGGGGGGCGCGACGCGCTCGCCGCGGCGTGCGGCTTCGACCATGCGCGAGGTGGGCATGTCGAACGGGATGCACACGAAGCGATCATCGATGATCGACGAGGGGCCGTCGGGCGGCAGGCGCGCGGTGTTCGAGGCCGAGCCAATGCGGCGCACCTGGCCGTCGACCGCGAGGCTGACCAGCTCGACCCGGTAGGAGCGGTTGGGCTGCAGGCCGTGGAAATACCAGCTTCGCGAGTCGAGCGAGAAGTCGACCTCGCGCACGAGCTCGTTGTCCGCGTAGACCCGGATCTTGGTGTGGACGCCAGGCATCCACTCGAAGGCCCGCTGGACCGTCTCTCTGGAGAAGTCCCAGTAGAGGTAGAGCGAGTACGGGTCCTTCGGCAGCAGCATCACCGAGTCCTCGCCGTAGCTGTCGGGAAGCTCGCCGAGCTGCTCGTCGAACTCGGGTGCGGCCGCGGGGGCCGGGGCGGGCTTCTCCTCCACGAGCGGGATTTCGGCCTGCCTCGCCGCGAGCTCGCCGGCCACCCGGGCGACGAGGTGCGCCTCGGGCGTGGGCTCCGAGGCCGCAGCGGCGTGCTGCGCTTCGGGGGCGGGCTGCTCGGGTTGAGCTTCGGGTGCGACGGGTCGCTGCGCGACGGGCTCCTTCTCCATCGGTTGCTCCTTGGGCTCAAGCGCCTCCTGCACGGAGCGGGGAAGCACCTTAGAAAGGGCTGCGACGAGCTCGCTCTTGGTTTTGAGCTTCGAGTAACCCGGGCCGATGTGCTTGCGCGCCAGATCGCGCAAGGCTCGAACCGTCATGACCTTGAGATCCGCCATACTTGCCCCCAAGCCGGTGGTCGCGCTTCGCTCCGGGTCCACGTAGGCCGCCCATGCTTCGGCGACGAGCCTCCTGGACAGAGCGGCGCTCTCGCGCGCCCACCGGATTGTCCTCCGCAGAAGAATGGGAAACCTCCCCACCAGAGCCCCGCGCTCATTCGCAGGGGCCTTCTAGTGCAATCGGCTTCTCGCGGTCAAGGCCGCATTCGCAGATTCGCGGATTGACTGGACTGTTGCGCACGCGCGGTCCGAGCTCCCGACTGCACACCCGCTCTGAAAGAGCGTTCTACCGGTTAATACTGGACAATTCCCTGTCTGCCGACCGTGCGCTGGAATGCGCGGAGAAGATCCGCTAGACAGCTTGCTGCGTCACCTGCAATCGACGAGGGGCCGTCGAGGTTGTCGACCACTTGACCGATGGGCGGTTTCGGGGAGGTTCGACTACGGTCGTCTCATAGGGAAAGACAGCGTGAGTGGTGACCCCCTCAAGGTTCTCTATTGCAGCTTCGATGTCGTTCCCGAGCCGACCGGGACCAGTGCCCGTGCGACTGAGCTGCTCCGGTCGCTGACGGCGTTCAACGTCGATGCGCTGACGGCCAAGAGCCCGGATCACCCGCATATCGAGCGTTTCCATGGCGCGCGCCTGATGCGCGTTCCGGTCGGTTCAGGAGACCTGCTGGTGCGGGCCCAGGCCTTTGAACGGGCGGTGCGGCGCCAGCTCGAGAGCGACGAGTATCACCTCGTCCATTTCACCGATCCCTATGGCGGATACGCGGTCTGCGAGCTCAAGGAGGAGCACAGCTTCAAGCTCGTCTACGAGGTCGTGGGCTTCCCGTCGATCGAGGTGAAGTACACGCACCCGCACCTCGAGAGCGATCGACGCTTCATGGCCAAGCTGCGGCGTCAGGAGCTGTTCTGCCTGATGAACGCGGATGCGGTGCTGGTGGGCTGCGAAGTGACCGCGAAGCTGGTCCAGGGACTGGGCGTCGCGCGCGAACGGATTTCGGTATTTCCGACCCCGGTCGATCTGGAGCAGTACGCCGGGGCAGGCATCCCACGGCCCGACCGGGTGCCGATGCGGGTGATCTTCGCGGGCAGCCAGATCTCCTGGCAGGGCCTGGCGACGCTGCTGTCGGCGGTCTCCATCGCGAGCAGGTCCTGCGAGCTGAGGCTCGCCATCATGGGACCGCAGCACCCGAGCTGGCGGCTGCAGCTCGAGGAAATGATCAAATACCGCAAGCTGTCAGAGATTGTGGATTTGACCGAGCCGGTGGCGCCAGAGGACATGGTCAAGGCGCTGGCGACCGCCGACGTCGGTGTCGCGCCCTTCGAGCGCAGCGAGCGCACGACCATGCAGGGCGCCCCCGTCTCCAAGATTGCCCACTATCTTGCGGCCGGCCGTCCGGTGGTCGCTTCCGATTTGCCGATGGTCCGTGAGCTCCTCGACGAGTCCTGCGCGCTCTTCCACGCGCCCGGTGACGACGAGGGGCTCGCCCGGAGCCTGATTGCCCTGGCGCACGATCCTGCCCGGCGCAACGCACTCGGCGCGGCGGCTGCCAAACGCGCCCACTCTCGACTCTGCTCCAAAGCTGCCAGGGTCAACCTGCTCAAGCTGTACGCCGGGCTGCTCGGCGAGTTGGGCGAGCAGATCGTCATTTCGGAGTCCGTGGCGCCCGAGGTCTCGTCCGATGCGCCCACCTCCATCGGCTCGTTCAAGCCCGACGACGCGACCGTGACGCACTTCGAGATGAGCTCCGGCGACGGGATGACCGATCCCTTCGGGCGGCCGGAGGGCCCCAAGGCCGCGACCACCGAGGCCCTCACGGCTCCGCAGGTGGCTCTGCCCGCGCCCAATCTTTTCGTCTCCGAGTCGTTTCTCCGAGGCGAAGACGGCTCGCCCGATGCTCCGGTCGGCAAGGAAGCCTCGGCGCCTGCCCCCGATTCCGCGCCTCCAGGTGGAGAGGCTGTCGCCGGGGCCGACCCGCTGGAGGCGGATCTGGCCGGCGTGGAAATCGAAACCTGGCCCTCGAAGCTGCCTGCCGCACCCCCGGCTGATCCCTATGAAGCAGATCTCGCCGGGTTGGTGGCCGAGCCGTCGGACGCTCATGCCGCCGAGAAACCGATTGCGGCAGTCGTCGCGAGCGAGCACGCGGCCCCAGCGCAGCTACAGGCCTCGCCTTCCGACGAGCAGGCAGACGAGCCGCTCATCGAGGGCACGCTGCTTCCGGATTCGGACGACGACGAAGCGGCCGCGGGCCCCGCGGTGGATGAGCCGGTCCTGCTGGCGACAGCGCTCCCTGTCGAAGGCGCAGCAGAGCTTCCCCTCACTCCGGGCGCTGACGAGCAGGTGCAGCACCAGGCGGCGGCCCAGCCTTTCCGACAGAAGCCGCCTGCGGACCGGGCGCTCGGGGCCTTGCCCGAGACGGATGCCTCATCGAAGAGCGCGCAGTCCCCAGCTCCCACGGTCGACCCAGGCGTCCGAGGCGACGGACAGCTCGGGCTTTCGGACGCGAAAGAGCACTTCTTTGGAGAGGAAGAGGCGCCGCGGGCGCCTGAGTCGCCCGGCGCGACCGCGCCGTCCGAACCCGAGCCGGATGCCGGTGGTCTTGTCGACCCGTGGGACGTGGAGCAGGGAAGCCCCGGAGGCAACGCCGGACGGAGCGCACAGCAGGCTGCTGTTCCGGCCTGGCGTTCGGACTCGGTAGAGCCTCTCGAGACCTGGACGTGGGACGATGGGCCTGTCGAGCCGCTCGAAGTGCTGCAGGGCTCGGCCGGCGACAACGGTGGGCCCGCGGCGGCGGCGCCCGTCGCACCCTCGCTGACTCCTGGCGCGGGGGCCGGCGGCTCGGTGACCTACTCCGATGCGCACCTCGAGTCGCTGGGCGCGGGGCCGATAGCGCCGCCTGAAAACCCGCTTCAGGTACCGGGCGCCCAGGGCGCATTCGGCGCGCTCTCCGAGGCGAGCGAGTTGGAAGGCGCCGCCACTCGTGAGGAACCGTGGGACGTGGAGCGGACGCCTTCGGCCGAGGCAGGCGCTTGGAAAAGCCCGAAGTCGTCCGCTTCATTGTGGGCGACGCCCCCCCCCGTGCCTGAAGGCTCCGAGATTCAAATCGAAAAGTGGCCCGCTGCCGCCGGGCTGACGCAGGATTCTTCGGCCGGGCCAGCGACTCGGGCACCGGCACCCGCGCCCTCCGCTCCGCTCCCTTGGGACAAGGTTCTTGGCTCCGCGCCTGCGGTCGAATCGCCCGCGGGGACCGATGCAGAGACGGCCCTACCCGAGGCTTCACCTGACGACGTCTCTGAGGTGGACGAGCCCGTCTCGCCGCCCGCACCTGCGCCGCTCTCCGCTCACGGAGGTGCCATGAGCGCGGGTGCAACGGCGCCCTCGGCGCACGGGGCGGCGCTCGGCACCGGCGGTCCGGCGCCAGTGTCTGCTCTCCCTTGGGACCGCCCGGGCTCGCCCCCGCATCGGCCGGTGGTTACCGGAGACGGTCAGCTCCCTCCCATCGTCCGGATGCCGGGAGCGGCTTCTCCGAGGGGCGCATTGCCTCCCGTTATTGGTGGAAAGCCCCCAGTCCTTGGCTCCAAGCCACCTGTTCTCGGTCCGGGAGGCGCCCATCCTCCCCATTCGCCGGCGGTCGACTGTCGGGTGCCGACGCCTCCCGGCGTCGCGGGCCACCCTGAGCATGGGACCGGAGGCGGTGGGGCTGGGGCAGGTCCCGTTCAGCGACCCGGCGCGCAGGATTCCGTGTTCGGTCGAACCGCATCGGTGATCACCCCCGGCGGCGCCGAGGTCGGCGATGCCTGGCGGCCTGCCGGAGCGCAGCCGCAGCCGACGTTGTCGCCGGTTGCGCTTCAAACCCCCAGGGGCTTCGAGGCGCCAGGACCGAGGTCCCACGCGCAGCCACCCCCGGCGACCTATCCGCTCGCAGCCGGAGCGCAGGCGCAGCCGCCGGTAACAGCGGTTTCCCCCGTGCTCGGAGCCTCGGGGCAGGCGCCGAGGGCCGCGCTTTCGCCGGTGCCCGGTGCCCAGGTGCCGCCGAATGGCGCGGGCTGCCAGCCCGCTTTCGTTGCCCATCCGCCTGGGCCTGGAAAGGCCCCACCGCCTGCTGGCGCGGGCCTTGCGCTGCCGTCCCATCCGCCGATTCCAGAGGTGCCAAGCGTGGCCGCGCCCCAGGAAGTGCACTCCGGCCCTCCCCGTGGCGCCGCGCCGGTGTTGCCGCAGGCGGGCCCTCAGGCGCCCAGTCCTCTGTCCTCCTTCGCGAGCGTCGACTCCGCAACGGCGCCGACCAGCCCGGTTTCCGTGGCGAGCGGCGTGCCGCCTTCGGACGAATGGCTTGGACACATCGTGTTCGGCTATGCGCCGTTCCGGGTTTCGCTGGCGCGCCGGGCGCTGACGGGCGAGTTCCAGATCAAGCCCTTGCAGCGCGCTTGAGTGCGTGTCGTCGGCCGGACCGACAAGCTTTTGGGGATGAGCACGAGCCCCCGGTCGGCGGCTGACGGCGACACTGCAATTCCCCGTCGATCTGAGCACTTGCGAAAACGCGCTCGCCTTCCCGTCGGTGGCGAGCCGCGTGCTAGGATACCGGGCTTCGCCTCGCTCTTCGTCGGGCGAAAGCCCCTTCTCGAGATCTCACGCCATGGACGAACGCCGGATTCTCATCGTCGACCACCAGCAGGAGCTTGGGCTCAACATCGCTGCCGCCCTGCGCCAGGCGGGCTTTCAGACCGCGCTGGCGAGCAGCGCGGCCGAGGCCCTGCGAGAGCTCGAGAACCGCACCCCGAACCTCGTCGTCTTGCGAGCCGAGCTGCCCGACCAACCGGGTTTCTCTCTCTGCGGCGCCTGGAAGAAGCGCTTCAGCGGGCAGTTTCCCATCTTGCTCGTGTCGGAGGCGAACCAGGAGGCGCTCGAGGCTCACCGGTCAAGCTCGAACGCGGCCGACGGGTACCTTCGCATCCCCTTCGAGCAGGAGGCGGTCGCGGCGATGGCCGTCGAGTTGCTGAACCGGCCGGTCGAGCTCGCCGACGACTCGGTGATCAGCGCCGAGGGCGATGAGGACATCGACGAGGCGTTCGGGCGGGTCTCCGAGCCCCCTCAGGCCGCCGAGGGGGAGGAGCCGGCCGCGGGCCAACCGCCGCCGATCCCGGGCTCGCCCCAGGGGCCTCGCCCGCCGCCGGTGCCGCGGCGTGAGCGGCGCAGCGCCATCACCGATGACGATCGCCACTTCCTCGAGCGCACGTTCGGCTCCATCGCCGACCGCAAGGCCGAGCTGCTCGCCGAGGCGAAGAGCCAGCGGCGCCCGCAGATCAGGCGCGAGCTGCTCGCCACCCCCGAGGGCAAGCTCCAGGTCCTGCGCGACGAGGTCAAGGCGCGCGAGAGCCAGCTTGCGCGCATCAGCGAAGTCTGGGCCGCGCGCGAGCGCGAGCTGCTCACGCTCGACGACAGGCTCCACGAGAAGGACGTGGAGATCCAGGCGCTCAAGAAGCAGGTCGACGACCTGCTGCGGCGCTTCAACGAGGCGCAGACCGCCTTCGTCACGAAGGAGCACGAGCACGGCGCGGCGATAGACGACCTGCTGCTGCAGAAGTTTTCGCAGGAGAAGGAGCTCATCGAGGTCGTCGCGGGCAAAGAGAAGGAGATCAACCTTCTCAAGAAGGAGCTGCGCCAGCGCGACGACGAGCTGTCGGCCCGTTCGGTCGAGATCGAGAACGCCCATCGCGATTACGAGGCGCTCGAGAAGCAGGCCCAGGTCGAGACGCTGCAGGCGGACATGCGCGAGCGCGAGCTGCTGCATGTCGTCGCCATGCGCGAGACGGAGATCTCCGGGCTGATCGAGGATCTCGGGGGGACCCGCGAAGAGCTCGGGCGGCTCGCGCGCGAGCGAGACCTGCGGCTGGGCGAGGCCGCCCGCGAGCGGCGCGCAGCCGAGGAGGAGCTGTCGCGAAGCTTGGCCGCGCGCGAGCAGGAGCTGCGCAGCCTGCAGCGACAGCTCGAGGAGGCTGAGGCGGGGTTCGGGCTGCTGCGCTCGGAGGCTGACGAACGGCAGCAGGAGGAGAGGCGCCAACGCGAGGAGCTGCTCGCGCAGCTCGAGGAGGCCGAACAGGACCTCGCCGAGGCGAGCGCAGAGCGCGACGCCCTGCGGCTGCAGCGCGATGGCCTGCACCAGTCGCTCACCGAGAGGCTCGCCCAGCGCGACGAGCGGATAGAGACGCTCGAGAGCGAGCTGGCCGCCGAGCACGAACGCGCCGTCTCGAAGGAAGAGGAGCTCTCCAACAAGATCTCCGAGGACCTCGCGCACATCGGCGAGCTCGAGGGCGAGCTCGAGGCCATCAAGACCCACAGCGAGCAGGTCGAGTCCGAGCTGAGCGCGACCATCGACGAGCTGTCGGCCGATCTCGAGCAGACCCGCGGCGAGCTCGCCCAGGCCAACACCGATCTCGAAGAGGCCGCGCGCCGTCACGCCGAGCTGACCGAGGCGAAGGCCCAGGGCGAGCGCGAACGCGACGAGCGCTACGCGACGCTCGAGCAGGCCAAGGCTCGGAGCGAGGCCGAGCACGACGAGCGCTTCGCGGCCCTCGAACAGGCCAAGGCCCTCAGCGAGCAGGAGCGCGATCAGCGCTTCGCGGAGCTCTCGGAGGCCAAGCGCGCCTCGGAGGCAGAGCTGGGCGGGCAGATCGAAGGTTTGTCGCGCGAGCTCGAGCAGACCCGCTCGGAGGCGGCCCAGCTCGAGCAGCAGCTCACGGGCGAGGTCGCCGACCGCGACCAGCGCATCTCGGGACTCGAGGCCGATCTCCAGGCGCTCGGCGAGGCCAAGGCGCGGCGCGAGGAGGAGCTGTCGGGCCAGATCACGGGCCTCGAGTCCGCCCTCGAGCAGACGCGAAGCCAGGCCCGCGCGCGCGAAGACGAGCTGCTCGGCGTGGTTTCGGATCGCGACGCGAGCCTCTCCGAGCTCAAGGGTGAGATCGAGGCGCTCGCGCAGGCCAAGGCCGACGAGGAGGCGAGGCTGCAGGGCGAGCTCGAAGCCCTGGCGCAGGCCAAGGCCGGCGAAGAGGCGCGCCTGCAGGCCGAGATTGGCGAGCACAAGGCGAGCATCGCGCGGCTCGAGCAGTCGCTCACCGAGCTCGAGAGCGCCAAGGCCCGCAGCGAGGCCCACCTCCAGGACCAGATCGCCGGACACCTCTCGCACCTCGGCGAGCTCGAGGGCGAGCTCGAGGCGACACGCCAGGAGGCCGCCGAGCGCGAGGCTGGGCTGCAGGCCGAGCTGGCCGCCGCGCGCGACGAGGGGGCGCGGCTGTCGGCCGACCTCGAGAAGACCCGCCAGGAGAAGGCGCAGCGCGAAGGGCAGATCGCGGCGCTCCAGCAGCAGATCGCGGCGGTCTCTGCCGAGCTGGCGCAGGTTCGCCAGGAGAAGGCCGAGCGCGAGGCCGACCTGCAGGCTGCCCGCTCTGAGGTCGAGCGGCTGCGCGGTGAGCTGCAGGCGGCCGCCGAGGCTGCGCAGGCTCGCGAGGCCGATCTCAACGGGCAGATGGCCACGGCGGCCGAGCAGGCCCGCGCCCGCGAGGCTGACCTCGGGCGACGCATCGAGTCGCTCGAGCAGGCGCTCGAGGCCGAGAAGGACGGGCGAGCCGAGGAGGTCGCCGCCCTCAAGGGAGCGCTGGCTGCCGAGCAGCAGGCGAGGACCGGGGACAACGAGGCTTACTCCGAGCGCATCGAGCAGCTCGAGGCGCAGATCGGCGCGCTCACCGGCGAGCGCGACCTTGCCAACGAGCTCGGCGAGGAGCTGTCGGCGGTGCTCAGCGAGGTGAAGAACGCGCTCGGTACCCGCGAGGCCGAGGTCGCCGACCTTCGCGCCCATCTCGCCGAGTCCGAGAGCCGCGAGACCGGGCTGGAGGAGCGGCTCGCCGCGCTCGCCACCGAGCTCGGGCAGCGCGAGGAGCTGCTGCAGAACGATCTCGCCGCCCGCAGCCAGGAGCTCGCCGACGAGCGGCGCAAGCGCGAGCGGCTGGCCGTGGAAGCCAGACGCCTGCAGGAGGCGGCCCAGCGCGAGCAGCTCACCCGGAGCGAGCAGATCAAGACGCTCGAGGCGAGGCTCGCCTCGGTTCGCGCCGAGGCCGAGCGCCAGGCCCAGCAGGCTGCGCAGGCTCAGGGGGCGCTCTCCAAGGAGCTCGATGGCGTGCGCCACGAGCTCGCCTCGCGCATCGCCGAGTTGGGCGATCTCTCCAAGCGCCTCGAGGCGCTCTTCGCCGAGAAGGAGGAGCTGCGCCGCGAGATGTCGCAGGGACTCGCCCAGCGGGACGCGAAGGCAAACGAGCTCTCCAGCGCCCTCAACACCGAGCGGGCCGAGCGGCGCCGTGAGGTCGAGGAGCTCAGCGCGAACCTCGCCAAGGAGCAGGCCCGCGCCTCGCAGCTCGCCGAGGGGCTCGAGTCGGGCAAGGTTGAGCACGCGCAGGCCGTCAACGAGCTCAACCAGAAGCTCGCGGCGCGGACCAAGCGCATCCAGGAGATGGAGCAGGCGCTCGAGACGGCCAGCGGCGCAAAGGCGCGCGCCGAGCGTGAAGCGGCGGCCAGGGTGGCCCAGATCGAAGGCAAGGCGAACCAGGTGCTCCAGCGGCTGCAGTTGGAGCTGCGCGAGCGCAAGGAGCTCGAGGCGCGGCACGCCAAGCAGCTCGAGGATCTCGGCGCGAAGCAGAAGGCCGAGCTCGAGCGCAAGGAGCAGCAGCGGCTCGCCGAGGTCGCGAAGCTGCAGGCCGCGGTGCAGGAGAAGGCGAAGGTGCTCAAGGTCGCCGAGCTCGAGCTCGCCCGCTACAAGAAGGCGGGCCAGCCGACCGCGGCGCGGCCCGTCGTCGCCCGGCCAGTCGCTGGAAATCCGGTTGCCCGGCCCGTATGCAGGCCGGCCGCTCCAGCAGCCCCGCCAGCCTCCGGTGCACCGGCCGGTGCGCCGCCCAGACCGCATCCCGAGCCCGAGGCGACGCTCGTGATGACCATCCCCCAAAACATCCAGCCGCCGAAGAAGGGCTCGGGCGACGAGTGGGACCAGGTCATCGAGAACCTGGACAAGCTCGAGAGCTGAGGCTTATTGCCGACGCCTTGCGGACGGGCCAGCGCCGAGACCGGGGCGCTGGCCCGTGGGCGTCTTTGAGCCCTCGCGGCCCCGAGCGCCCTCCGCCCTCCATGCGCCTCGGCGCGAGCGGCGGGCGGCCCGGCGTACGCCCGAGTTCAAGTTGGGCAGGCAATCTTGTATAAAGGGACACTTTTTCTCGCCGCCCAGAAAGCCAGGGGAGGTCCCCATGTCCATTCGGCCTGCACCCGTTGCCGCGCTCGCGTTTGCCGTTCTGCTCGCTGGTGCCTGTGGCGACGACCCGCAGCTCAAGCCCGTGACCGACTACGACGCGGGCATCATCGAGTGCCCGTCCGGCCAGATCGCCCGCTACGGCACCTGCTACTGCCAGAGCGACGTGGGCTGCCCGACCGATCATTACTGCGAGGCCGTCACCGGTACCTGCAAGCCGAGGCCGGTCGAGCCCGAGCCCGACGCCGGAGTCACGGTCTGCACGACGGGCGCGCTGCGTTGCGCCCAGGCGCCGAAGAAGGCGATCGAGACCTGCCAGGACGGTTCCTGGATCGATGCAGAGGTCTGTCCCGACGAGGGGTTCTGCACTGCGGCGGCTACGGGCTATTACTGCGCCATCTGCACGCCGGGGACCCAGCGCTGCAAAGGCGAGCGGGCGGTCGAGGTGTGCAGCGAGAAGGGCGACGAGTGGATTGAGCAGCCGTGCCAGGACCCGGACACCGGTCCGCCGGCCTACTGCGTTCCCGAGTACGGCCGCTGCCAGCTCTGCACGCCGGACGTCCAGCGCTGCAGCGAGGACGGCCGCTCGCTCGAGACCTGCCAGCCCGACGGTCTCGCTTGGTTCAAGCAGTATTGCCCTGTCACCGGCCAGTGCTCCGAGGAGAGCGGAGCCCCGACCTGCGTCGAGCCTTTCTGCATGCCGGGCGACAGGCGCTGCAAGGAGGGCTCGACGACATTCATCGAGATCTGCAAGGCAGATGGCACCGCCTACGAGGACAAGGACTGCCGCACCTTCGATCAGTACTCGACCCCGAGCGCGACCTGCCGGGAGAACGCCTGTCATGACCCGTGCGGCCAGGCGGCGCGCGAGTCGTCGTATCAGGGCTGCGAGTATTGGGCGGCGGTGACGACCAATAGCCTGCTCGACCGCAGCTTCAAGGGCGGGGCGAACGAGGGGACCCAGCCGACCGCGGTCAGCGAGTACGCGATCGTCGTCTCGAACCCCAACACGACGGCGGTAAAGGTGAAGGTGACGCGGAAGCTGGCGGTCGGCGGCGCCGAGGGCGTCTCGCCTTCAATCCCGTCGCCCGACGCCAACGGCTTCATCACCGTGCAGCCCGGCGCGCTGCAGATCATCAAGCTGCCCTGGCAGTCGGTGAGCGGAACTGGCCTGCAGCCGTACGCCTATCACGTCGTCTCTGACCTGCCGATCACCGCTTACCAGTTCAACCCGGTGGGCGCTTACACCGGCAGCGCGCCCGAATACAACGCGTTCGGGGAATGCACCAACTGCAGCTACACCAACGACGGCTCGTTGTTGATCCCGGGGCACATCCTCGGCAGCGCCTACGTGGTCCTCGGTCAGGAGCACATCACGCTGACAGGACCGGCGAGCTTCCCGTGCTCCAGCAGCGCCGACTGCCCGGGAGACGGCAACCAGTGCATCGGCAGCCTGGTCAGGACCTGCAAGAACAGGCCGGTCTTCCCGGTTCCTGCCTTCTTCTCGGTCGTCGGTGTCCGGGACAACACCAAGGTGACGATCAAGTTCTCGGCGGCGACGGTCGCTGCGACGAGCGGGCGGCCCATCGCCAAGAATTCGAAGGACTCGACGATGGTCTACACGCTCAACAAGTACGACGTCTTGCAGTTTTGGACCGACGCAGATGGGGCCGCGGTCCAGTGCGTGCCCTCCGAAGTCGCCTCGCAGGGCTACGGTGATGTCTGTCGCTACGCCTCCGACCCGACCGGCACGGTCATCCTCTCGGAGAGCCTGAGCAGCTCGAGCGAGCCTGCCCCGGTCGCCGTCTTCTCCGGTGCCGACTGCACCTTCAAGCCGTTCAACCGGTACGCCTGCGACCACATCGAAGAGATGATGGTGCCCTTCTCGTCGTGGGGTAAGAGCTACGCGGGGGTCAAGTCGGTCCCGTACAAGACCGCGAGCGGAGCGCCGGTCGGGCAGCCCTCGCCCGACTATTGGCGCGTCGTCGCTGGCTGCGGGACGAATAGCTGCCCGAACGGCACGCGCTTCACCATCTCGCCGCCTCCGGGCACGGTGATCCAGCCGGGAGTCTGCGCGAACGGCGCCTGCACGCTGCCGCCGATGGACTCTTCGCGACCGACTGCGCCCTGGGTCGAGTTCGTGCACTCGAGCGATTTCACCATCGTCTCCGACCAGCCGATCATGCTCTCCCAGTACTTCACCGGTCAGAGCGCCAACCCCAACGCCGACGAGGGCGACCCGGCGCTCATCCTCACCCCGCCGATCGAGCAGTGGCGCATGGACTACAACGTGCTCACCTCGCCGACCCTCAAGCACAACTACCTGTCGCTCGTCACGCAGTCGGCCAGTGCAGACATCCGGGTCAACAACCGCAACCTGACGACCGCCAACTTCCCCGGGCTGCAAGTCGGGAGCATCTCCGGCGGCTATCAGGTCTACCGCGTGCCCATCTCCTCGAGCCAGGCAGGGCCGCAGAGGATCACCGCCGACGCGAAGGTGGGCGTGACGGTCTACGGCTATGACGTGTACGTCTCTTACGGCTATACCGGCGGCTTGGATCTTATGAAGATCACCTCGATCAACCCCGGCGGCTAGCAGGCCCTCGGACAGCGCGGTGTCCAACGAACCCCGGGCGCAGTCGGCTCCCGGGGTTTTCGTTCGCGCGGAAGGGGAGGGCATGACGCCGGCTCCCCCGGCGGATCCTCGGCATGCCCTGGAGCGTGCCGACGGTCAAAGCGCCCCGCTCTCCGCGCAGGCGCAGGAGAAGGGGACTTCCGCTCCCTTGCGCGTGCTCGAGAGAGAGAGCCGAGAAGACTTCCGCGGCCGCTTCGTGCGTGGTGGGGACGGTCCAAACCAACAACCACCAATGCTCCTCTGAACTACTAACCTCGAGATTCGTCGCGCGGCAGCACGATTCCGGAGGGCCGCGCCGGGCGCATTGCTATGCGCCCCAGAGCTCGTGCAGGTGGCGCCGGGCGATTTGGGATCCGTCGGGTAGCTATGCTCGGAGATCGTGCGCTCCCTCCGACGTTTGCTGCCGTTGCGGGCCGCGTCTGAGCGCGCGATCCCCAAAGCGAGCGCGAAATCTGAGCGATTCGACGACCCCAGGGTTTCCGCAAGCTTAGGCGTGGCGCCCTTCACGACCTGCACGAAGTCTGGCGCCCCTGCCGACCTGCGACCGATCGCTTGGGTTCCGGGCGAAGCCCGGGCTGTGGTTGGGCACGAGCGTCGAGCCGACAGCAGGGCTCCCCTAGATCCCTTCTTCCCGCGCAAGCGCGGGAGAGGGGGCTTTCTCTCGCTCGCGCGCGTGGTTCTACGGCAAGCCGCAGCTCTGCCAAGGCCCCGCTGCAAGCTCGGGGTGCGCCGATGGCGGGCCGAGGCCACGGGGAGACTTCGCGACACCTCTCGCAGCCGGCGCCCGCGGGGCTACGACGCAGACTGCTTCGAGCCGGCGGGGAGAGCCCCGCTCGTCTCCGGCCCCGGCTCGCGGCCGGGCTGCGCCTCCATGCCGCGCTCGTAGAGACTGACCTTATTGCGACCGCCCCGCTTCGAGGCGTAGAGCGCCGCGTCGACCGCGTCGACCAGCGCCTCGATCGACTCGCCATCGCGCTGGAAGCTCGCCACGCCGATCGACACGGTGATGCGGCCGCCCGGCTGCTGATCGGCGTGGGGAAAAGCCGTCTGCGCGATGAGCAGGCGCAGCTCCTCGGCGACCTCGAAGGCCTCGTCGCGCTCGCTGCGCGGCAGCAGCACCATGAACTCCTCGCCGCCATAGCGGGCCACGGTGTCCACCTTGCGCACCGCCCCCTGCAGCAGCGAGGCGACCAGCTTGAGCACCTCGTCTCCGGCCGGATGCCCGTGCGTGTCGTTGAGCCGCTTGAAATGGTCGATGTCCACCATGGCCACCGACAGCGGCGAGCCGAAGCGCTGGGCGCGGGCCACCTCGAGCTCGAGCCGCGAGAAGAGGTGCCGGCGGTTGAAGACCCCGGTCAGCGCGTCGGTGAGCGTCAGCTCCTTGGTCTCCGAGAAGAGCCGGGCGTTGACTATCGCCATCGCGGCGTGGCTGGCGACGAGCTGCAGCAGGACGATGTCGTTCTCGCTGAAGGCGGCCTTGGCGAAGCGCACGAAGTTGAGGACCCCGACCACCTCCTCCTTCCAGACCAGCGGCACGCACAGTGCCGAGGTGTCGCTCTTCGGGTCCTGCGGCCCCACGACCCAGCGCCCATCGCTGTGGATGTCCGGGACGTAGAGCGTCTCGCGCGTCTTCGCGGCGATCCCCGAGGCGCCTTCGCCCAGCGACAGCCGGAAGCCGGCCATCTTCTCCTTGTCCAAGCCGAAGCTCGCCGCGACGTCGAGCTTGGCCGCCGGCGCGTCGAGCAGCATGACGGCGAACTGGTCCATCTTCATCCTCACCCCGACCATCTCGGTGACCCGGTTGAGGATCTCCGAGAGCTCGAGGGTCGAGTTGAGCGAGCGGGCGACGTCGAGCAGCAGCGTCACCTCCTGCACCCGGCGCTCGAGCTCGGCCTTGAGCACGAGCTCGCGCTGCATCGACTCGAGCTCCCGGCCGGTCTCGATCTCGGCCACCTTCAGCTCGGTGATCTTCGCGAGCATCGAGTTGAAGGCGCCCGAGAGGTGGCCGATCTCGTCGCGCGACTCGGCCTCGGCGCGCACGAAGAAGTCGCCCTTCTCGGCCCGATGCATCACCTCGACCAGCCGGGCTATCGGGCGGGTCACGGTGCGCCGCAGCGCGAGGCCGGTGGCGAGGATCAGGGCGGCGGCGAGCAGCGCGGTGAAGGCGAGCACCGCGGTGAAGAAGCGCCCGACGTCCTCGACCTGGCGCGGCTTGGTGATGGAGACTTGGACCGCACCGCGCCGGGCACCCTTGTCCCCGTGGCAGCGGGCACAGGCCTGGCCGCCCAGCGGGCGCACGTATTCGCCGCTCTCCGGGAACATCGCGCCCTCGGGCGGGGTCGCGAGCAGCCGCTGCGCGTCGGCGACGTGCCCGCCTTGCTCGGCGGGATGGCGCGACCAGCGGATGATGCCCTGGTCGTCGACCACCCGAAGCGCTTGGACCGACTCGAGCAGGCGGTGCTCGGACTCGAGGAGCGCGCCGATATGCCCGTGTCCGCGCGCCTCGGGCTGCTCACCCTCGAGGGCCAGCTCGAAGCTCGTCGCCACCACGTCGGCCAGCAGGGTGGCCTCTTCGGCGGCGCTCTGCCGCAGGATCTCCTGCGCCTTGAGCCACGAGATGCCCGCGCCCACCAGCGCGGCGACGAGCATCGGCACGCCCACCGTCAGGACTATCTTGCGGCCAATCGATGTAGACGGTGGACCAGACATGGGCTCGAGCTCTCCGTTGCGGCGGTGATCGCGGCGCCTCGGCGGCGGTAAGCCGTCGGACGAGGGGCCGTGGATCAAGCCGCTCGGTCTGCGTGAGAGGCCAGCCATTCTTGGCGGCTCGATGTCGGGCTGTCAACGCAAGTGAGCCCGCGGGGGCCGCCCCCCGCGGGCGGGGGCCCTGTGAGCCGAAAACCGCGGTGGAAACGCAGGGTTGACGGCCCGGGTGACGGGCAAGAGGGCGTCATCGCGCCGCAGGAGGGCCGACAGTTCGCGCCCGGCTCCCTCATGCGGCTAGACTGCCGGCGAAGACTCGCGCGGCACGCATCCCCGAGGCTGGCCCATGTACTTGAAGGCAGAGCGATTTCCGGTCCGGCACGCCTTCTCGACTCGCGAGGGCGGGGTAAGCGAAGGCCCGTACTCTTCGCTCAACCTGGGCCGCTCGGTGGGCGACGACCTGGCGCGGGTCGAGGAGAACGGCCGCCGCTTCGCGTCGGCGCTCGAGCTCACCGCCGGCCAGCTCGTCACCGCCCACCAGGTGCACGGCGACCGGATCCTCGAGATCGACTCGGCCTCCCCCGGCGACTCGATGCCCGCCACCGTCGGCGAGGCCGACGCGCTCGTCACCCGGACCAGAGGCGTCGGGCTCGCGGTCCGCACCGCCGACTGCGTCCCGGTCCTCCTCTACGCCCCCGACGTCGCCGCCGGCGCCGCCGTGCACGCCGGCTGGCGCAGCGCCGCGCTCCTCATCGCCGGCAAGGCGGCCGGGCGCCTCCAGGCGCTGTACGGCGCGGATCCCAAGCGCATGTTCGCCGCCATCGGCCCTTCCATCCGGCGCTGCTGTTACGAGGTCGGCGAGGAGGTGGCCGCGCAGTTCGAGGCGCTCTTCGGCCCCGGGGTGGTCGCCCGCGGCGGGCCTCGCCCGCATCTCGACGTGGCCGAGGCGAGCCGGCTCGCGCTCCTCGAGGCGGGCCTGAGACCCGAGGCTATCGAGGTCCTGCCGTGCTGCACGAGCTGCGACGCCCGGCGCTTCTTCAGTCACCGGCGCGACCGCGGGGTCACCGGCAGGCACCTCGCCTGCGTCGTCCTCTGACCCGTGTGGCCGCGGGAAATCCGGAAGCATTCCCGCCGGCTCGACGTCACGGCAGCTCCGCCGCCGTCGCCCCGGGCCTTCTCGACTGGCGGGAAACCGGTCGATTTCTTGACACCTCTTCGAGCCGACACTTATCATTCCACGTCGATTTGTCCTTGATTTATGGTCACTTGCGAGCGGAGCGCGCGACGGCTTCCAAGCTGCGAAAGACCCGCCGAAGCGGATTCCCGGGCCTGGCGATGCTTGGTGCGACGGCCATGGGTGCGTGGCTCGCGAGCGGCTGCGCGACGGCGCGACCGGACGCTGAGACCCGCGCCCAGATCCAGGCGATGTCCACGCGCCAGGCCGAGCTCGAGCGCCGGCTCGAGTCGCTCGAGGGGCGCATCGACGCGCTCCTCGCGCTCTCGGGCCCGCGGGCCGCGCCCGTCGCGAGCGCCGCGACCGCGCGCCCCTCCGAGCCGCGCGCAGAGAAGAGCGCCTACGTTCCCCAGCACCTGGCTCAAGTGAAGGTGGAGCCGGAAGCGGTCGACGACGACGAGTTTCTCTCGGCGATCATCGCGAAGAAGGCCAAGCAGAGCCCCGAGCAGCAGTTCCAGGCGGTGGCCAAGTCCATCGCGCTCGGGGACACGGCGCGAGGCTCCGACGCCGCGCTCGCGCTGTGCGATCGCTATCCGACGCACCCGCGTGCGGCCGAGGTGCTCTACGCCTCGGGGCTGGCGTTGAAGAAGAGCGGAGAGCTGAAGTTGGCGATCTGGACCTTCGAGCGGGTCGCCAATCACTATCCGCTCTCGAAGCAGGCGCCGGAGGCGATGCTGTCGGCGGCCCAGTGCGAGCTGGCGCTCGAGCGCATGGCCGACGCGCGTGCCCTGCTGACACAGGTGATAAAGAGATATCCGACGAGCCCCGCGGCGAGGCAGGCGCGGGGCGAGCTGACCCAATTCGCGGACGATGGCGGTGCATCGGCTGTGCAGTAGAGCGCTCGAGGAGGAAACATGAAGCGGGCAATCATCGCGGCTCTGGCCGCCGTGCTCATCCCGGGCGGCGTCCTCGCCCAGGACTCCGAAGCCGAGCAGTTCGACGATGAGGCCGAACAGGCCGGCGGGCCCGAGGTGGTCGAGCCCGAGTCGAGCAGCGTCGAGGTCGCCGCGCCCACGTCGGTCTCCCCGACGCAGCAGGGCGTCGAGCAGGTCGCCGAGACCTACACGGTGCGCCCCGGCGACACCCTCTGGGACCTGTCGCAGCGCTTCCTGGGCAACCCCTGGTACTGGCCGAAGGTCTGGTCGTACAACCCCGAGATCGAGAATCCCCACTGGATCTACCCGGGCAACCTCGTACGCTTCTACCCCTCGGCCTCCGAGGAGATGCCGATGGAGGTCGCCGCTGGGGCCGCGGGCGCCGAGGAGGCGGCCGGGCTGCCGATGCCCACCGAGGTCGCCGACCTGACCGCAGGCAGCATCCACAAGGTCGATCTGCTCGGGCAGGAGGAGGACATCGTCGCCCTGGCCGAGGGCAGGCGCATCGGCTACATCCCCGAGAAGAAGGGCATGCTGCGCCAGGACGGCCTGGTCACCCAGCGCGAGCTCGACGAGGCCGGCGTCATCGACCGCGCCTGGGCCGAGAAGCAGATGCTGTCGACCTACGACAAGGTCTACCTGCGCTTCCGCAACCACTCGGCGGTGCGGCTCGGTGAGCGCTACTCGATCTTCCGGACGGGCGGCAAGGTGACGCACCCGGTGACCGGCGAGCACTACGGCTTCATGACGCACGTCGTCGGCACTCTGCGCGTCACTGGGATAGAGCAGAAGATCGTCACCGGCATCATCGAGAGCACCATCGAGGACATCCACCGCGGCGACTTCATCGGCCCGCTCGGCAACTTCGAGCGCCAGATCATCACCAAGCCGAACATGCGCGAGATCCAGGGCGTCATCCTCGCCTCGCTCATCCCCACCATCCCGCTGTTCGGCGAGCACCACGTCGTGTTCATCGACAAGGGCTCGCGCGACGGCGTCGAGGAGGGCAACACCTTCTCGGTCGTGCGCCAAGGCGACCCGCTCTATCACACGGGCGGAGAGGACGAGGCGCGCGAGTACCCCGAGGAGACCGTCGCCCAGATCGTGGTCTTCGACGTCAAGGAGAACGCCTCGGCGGGCCTCATCGTCCGCTCGATTCGCGAGCTCGTCCTCGGCGACAAGGTCGTGACCAAGCTGACCGACACGCAGGCGAGCCTGGTTCAGTAGCGAGCCTCGTGGTTCCAAATCCGAAGGGCCCGCGGCGAGACGGTCGCGGGCCCTTTCGCTTTGGGTGGATGGGGCGATCGCGGGTGATGGCGCCCGAAGGCGGGAAGACGCGCCAAGCTCGGCCCCGCGATTGCCGGACTGACAGCGAGCGGTGTCGCCCCGGGGGCCTGGCGATGCTGAACTTTCAACAACCGATCCTACCCGTGGCGCCTCGGGTATAAGCCCGGCTCGACTACGGTTGGCTCAGGCATCAACTACCGGAGCCGCCGCATCAACGAGGGTAGGCCCCCGTCGCTTCAACGGCAGAAGGACCGGTCAGCTCCGGTTGGCACCGATGGCAGCAACGGTCGGAGCCGGTCGCTTCAACGGTAGAAGGCCGGTCATCCGCGGTCGGTTGTCGATTCCAGCAACGGTCGGAGCCGGTCGCTTCAACGGTAGAAGGACCGGTCAGCTCCGGTCGGCACCGATGGCAGCAACGGTTCGGTCGCGTCACTTCAACCGTCGAAGGCGACGCCCGCAACGGCTGGAGCCCGTCGCATCAACCGTCGAAAGCGACGCCCGCAACGGTTGGAATCCGCCGCCTCAACGGTCGAAGGCCGGTCATCCGCGGTCGGTTGTCGATTCCAGCAACGGATGGAATCCGCCGCTTCCACGGTCGAAGGCCGGCCTTCGTCGGGGAGTCCCGACTCCCGCAACCGCTCAAGCCACCTTCTCGGCAGACAGTGTCCCGGCCGGCGCCGGAAGCCGGACCACGGAGCGATGCGCGCTCACGGCTTGGATGGGGAGCGGCTCGATGGGGAACCGCAAGAAGCCGAACTGAGGTCGCGTGTCGTGGCTGAGCTCGTCGCCAATCGTCGACGAGGGCGCGGCGAGCAAGACCGTTCCGTTCGGCAGCCGCAGCTCGTACGAGAGGTGGCGGTGGCCGTTGAGCACCGCCCGTATGCCCTGCTCCCGGCAGAAGCGCACCAGGCGCCACCAATCGCCGAGCAGACCAAAGCGCGCGAAGACCCGGTCGCGAAGGTCGGTCGCCAGCTCCTCGCCGCGCCGCACGAGGTGGTGGTGCAGGGCGACCAGCCGCAGCCGCTGCGGAAAGCAGCGCGCGAGCTGGTCGAGCCTCTGGTGCTGCGCCTTGCCGACCATGCCAAAGGCGTTGAACGCCGGGTGGCGCGAGACGAGGGTGCAGGAGTTGAGCACGAAGACCACCGCGTCCTTCGAGGCAAGCGGCACGGCGACCGGGAAGAGCGCGAGCAGCCGGGCACGGGCGTCTTCGATCCGGGCCGCGTGGGCCTTGAGCCTGCGCCAGTCGGAGACGAGGTGCAGCGGCCGCAGCGTCGGAGTGCTCTCGGCCGGCAGCGAGTCGAGCAGCGGCTCGACCTTCGCCTGGACGTGGCGCCAGGCCTCGACGAAGGTCACGACGCTGCGCATGTCGGCCGGGGCCCACCCGCCCGCGCCCTCCGGGAGCCCAAGGGCCGCATCGCGCGCCACGACTCCGTGACGGCCCCCGAGCGTCTTCGCGAACGCCTCGGCGAACTTGTAGAGGTTCGCGAGCTGGATGATGGCGAAGCGGTCGACGCTCAGCGCTCGCTCCATCACGTGACCGGGCTCGAGCGCGCGGACCAGCATGAGGTCGTGGTTGCCGGGAACGAGCAGGGTCCTTTCGGCGAGCCCGTGCTTGTCGAGCGCCTCGAAGAAGACCTGCCAGGTGGCCGCCGTGCCGCGGTCGGTGATGTCGCCGGTCACGAGCAAGACCTCGGACTCGGCGATCTCGGGGGTCTCCAGCAGCTCGGCGAAAGCGCGGTTTCCCGGCGGCCGCTCTCCTTCGACGAGCCGGATCTCCTCACTCTCGGCGAGGTGCAGGTCGGAGAGGTGGGCGAGGCGAAGCGCTCCGGCGTCGGCCGGCGGCTCGTCCGGCCAGACCGGCGGACGGCCCTGGACCCGCGCGAGCCGGTCGGTGTCGGCGAACATCTCGGCGACCAGCGCGATGCCGCCCAGGCGACGGACGAGCCAGGCGATGGGCGCGGCGCCGAGCAGCACGGCGAGGCAGCAGACGAGCAACCACCCCGCGAAGCGCGCCCCTTCGAGCGGCCGGTCGGTCATCGCCCAGGCCAGGACCGCGAGGCGGGTCGAGAGCAGCGCGGCGCCCACGCTCGCGAGCAGCTCGAGCACGCGCAGCGCCCACAAGTGCAGGCTCGAGATCCAGCCCGCGGGCGCGGGCCTCTCCCAGGCCGCGCGCGGCGGCGGAAAGCGCAGGGGCGAAGTGGGGCGTGATTCGGGGGCGGGGGTCTTCACCGGCGGGGAGGCTAGCACACAGCGGAGCGGCCGCAGACGCGGCGCGCGGACGAACGGGGACCTCAGCGGCGCGGCGGGCCCTGCGGCAGCTCGACCGCGCCCGACCTGCCGGGCTCCTGGGGAGCAGGCCGCTCGATGAGCCCGTGGCGCCCGCGCTGGATCTTCTCCTGGAGCGTCTTCAGGCCGTCGAGCACTTGCTCGGGCCGCGGCGGGCAGCCCGGGATGTAGACGTCGACCGGGATGACCCGGTCGATGCCCTGGACCACCGCGTAGTTGTCGTAGAAGCCGCCCGAGCTCGCGCAGACACCGAAGGCGATGACCCACTTCGGCTCGCACATCTGCTCGTAGACGCGCTTGAGGATGGGCGCCTGCTTCTGGTTGATGGTGCCGACGACCAGCAGCAGATCAGCCTGGCGCGGTGAGAAGCGCGGGAACTCGGCGCCAAAGCGCGCGATGTCGTAGCGGCTCGCCGCCACGCTCATGTACTCCATCGCGCAGCAGGCGGTGGAGTAGGGGTAGACGAAGAGCGAGAAGCTGCGCGCCCAGCCCAGGCCCTTGGAGACCAGGCCCTCGAGAAAGCCCATCGCCTCCTCGCGCCGGGTCGCGATGGCCGGGGCCATGTCGATCGCTCGGTCTGTCATCGTGTCGAAGCCTTCTCTGTGGGCTCCGGCGTTGGCGGGCCCGCTCTGCGCGGCTCATTCCCAGTCGAGCGCGCCCTTCTTCCAGACGTAGACCAGGCCGACGAGCAGCGTCGCCGCGAAGAGGGCCATCTCCACGAACCCGAACCAGCCGAGCGCGCGAAGCTGCACCGCCCACGGGTAGAAGAAGACCGCCTCCAGGTCGAAGACGATGAAGAGCAGGGCGACGACGTAGAACTTCACGGCGAAGCGCTTGCGCGCGTGTCCCGAGGCGACGCTGCCGCACTCGAAGGCCGCGGCCTTCGTCTCGGTGACCCGCTTCGGACCGAGGATGGAGGCGGCCAACAGCAGCCCGAGCCCCAGGACGCCGGCGAGTCCGAGCACGACGACGATAGGCAGGTAGGTCTGTAGCGGAACCACGGGCAGCTCCAGTCGACAGGGACGGGCAGGATAGGAACCCGGGGTCGGGGCTGTCAACGGGAAGACAGGCGCGCCAGGCTCGGTTTCCGCCTTGGATTTCCAGTGGTTGCCTCTGGTTCGAGGCGATGGGGCGTGCGCTCGCAGTCGGCTGCGCTCGCCGGCCCGCGGTCTACGAGGCCGGGCGCAGGCCGGGCAGGGAGGCGATGCGCCAGGCGCGCGCCAAGACGCGGCCTACAGGCGGTCGATCTTCGCGGCGAGCACGAAGTCGCTCTCGTGCAGCCCGTCGATCTTGTGGGTCCAGAGGGTGACGACCACCTTGCCCCACGACAGCAGGAGGTTCGGGTGGTGGCCCACCCCCTCGGCGAGGGCGCCGACGCGGTTGGTGAACTCGAGCGCTTCTTTGAAGTCCTTGAACTTGAAGGCTCGCTCGAGGTGATGGCCGTCGACCACCTTCCAGGTCGGTAGCTGGGCGGCCAGCTCGTCGAGCTCCTTGCCGGCAAGAGGTGGGATTCCGCCCTGGCACGGGACGCATTCTTTGGCCGCGAGCACTTCGCCGCTCATCGTCATCCTCCCCTTGGTCGCGCGGGCGCGGGCCTCGAGTCGCTCGAGCTCCCGCTCTTTCATCGTAGCCATTCCGAGACGGCGCTCGGGCATGATGAGCTCGCCGTGGAAGTCGCTCCCCGCGGTCGGCACCAGGTCGAGCTCGACGGCGAGGCGGGCGGCCTCGGCACGCTCGTCCGGCGAGTGGTCGGGGTGGGCGACCTCGAGCCCCGCGAGCCCCTGCTCCTTCAGCAGGACGATCTCCTCGCGCGAGAGGCGGCTCGCGAAGGCGTGCGCGAGCGTCGCGCAGCCGCCGGCGCGGCCGACCAGCTCGATGGCCTCCTCGGAGGTGAGCTTGTAGCGCTCGACAAAGGCGGGCTTGCCCGCCGAGAGGTAGCGCTCGAAGGCCTCCTTCACGTCGCGCACGTAGCCGTGCTTGACCAGCACGCGTGCGAGGTGCGGGCGGCCGAGGTTCTTGCCGCTGCTCTCGGCGACGACCTCCTCGAAGGTCGCTCGCACGCCGAGCGCGCGGAGCTTCTCGACCATCCGCGCCATGCGCCGCTCGCGCTGGGCGCGCAGGAGGCGCGAGAAGCCGCGCAGCCGCTCGTCGTCCGGGTCGATGAAGTGGCCGAGGATGTGGGCCTCCCGGCCGCGCACGAACGAGGAGAGCTCGATGCCCGGGACGACGCGCAGACCGGCGCGCTCGCCGGCCTCGAGGGCAGCGGGCAGCCCGGCGACCGTGTCGTGGTCGGTCACCCCGAGGACGCTGAGGCCGGCCTCGCGCGCGCGGAGGACGAGCTCTTCGGCGGGGTACTGGCCGTCGGAGGCCCGGGTGTGGGCGTGCAGGTCGATCATCGTGAGGGCTCGTCTCCCGAAGGTGCTGGGCCGGCGGGGGTGAAAAGGAGAAGATGTTCTCGGGCGCGCGCGTTTACCCTTCGAGCGGGCGAGACCTATCCCTGACTTGCTCGCGAGGCCACCCGGATGCAGCACACTCTGAAGATCAGCCGCAAGATCGACTACGCCCTTCGGGCGATGGTCTTCCTCGCCTCCCTCCCGGCGGACGAGGTGGTGCCGTTTCGCGAGATCGCCCGGCGGATGACCATCCCGCAGGACTTCCTCGCCAAGATTCTCAAGCGCCTGGTCGACAAGGGGCTGCTGCGCTCGACGCGCGGCAAGAGCGGCGGCTTCTCGCTGGCCAAGGACAAGGCGCAGATCAGCTTCCTCGACGTCATCGAGGCGGCCCAAGGCCCCATCGTCGTCAACCTCTGCTTGAGCCCGCGGGGGAGCTGCAAGCTGACGCCCTCGTGCACCATGTACGCGGTCTGGAAGCTCGGCCAGGAGCGGATGCTCGAGGTCTACCGCTCGACGACGCTCGACCAGCTCGTCATGCAGCCGCTGCCCCGGCCGCAGTTCGACGACGAGGAGGCCGGGCAGTCGAGCGAGCCGGCCGGCCGCGCAGAGCGGCCGGCCCGCAAGGCGCGCGGCGCTTAGTTCGACGAGCGCACGCTGACCGTGAAGGTGCTCGCCGCGCTCTCGAGATCGGTCTGGTCGGTCACCTTCAGCTCGATGATGTAGGGGCCCGCCTTGTCGTAGCTCAGGGTGGCGAGCTCTGAGGCCGCCGCCTCCTGCGTCAGCGTCGCGCTCGAGCCGGCCGGCTTGGAGAGCAGCGCCCAGGCGTAGCTCTTGACGCCGGCAAAGTCCTTGACGGTGCACCGGCCGTCCTCGCCCGGGACCAGGTCGTGGCTCTTGACGCCCGAGAGCACCAGGCTGCCGCCGGAGGTGGTGACGACCTCATAGGGCGAGGTGACCGCGTGGCAGGCGTTGCCGACGCACTCGGAGGGGACCGTCGTGCCGTGGCACGGGCAGCTCTCGGAGAGCGGCACGCTCAGCTCGGCGACCGGCTGCGGATTGCACTTGGCCTCGGCCGCGAGGCTGAGCCGGTACCAGTCGTTCGACTCGGGGTAGCTCGGGTCGTCCGACTCGATGGTGAGCATTCCGCTGAAGGTGCCGCCGTTGGCCGTCGACTTGAAGTGCACGCACAGATCGCGCGACTCGCCCGCGGGGATGGCGTCGCCCGCGGTCAGGGTCGGGGTGCAGCCGCCCTGCGCGCTCGTCGACAGCTCGAAGGCCGGCACGCCCGCGGCCTGCGAGATTTTCAGGCCGCCGACGGTGAGCGGGAGCTGCTGGTTGTACTTGAGCTTGTTCATGACCTGGACAGCCATCCAATAGTCCTCGGTCACCTCGAGGTCGGTGCCGAAGTCGAGGATGCCGAGCGGGAAGGTCTCGAGGAACCCGGGCGAGCCTCCGCGCAGCTCGGCCTGGGCGTTGCCGCCGGTCGACTCGACGATGAGAAAGTCGCTCTCGGCGTAGGCCGAGGGGACGTAGGTGACGGTGATCGCGTCCTCGAGCTCGCTCAGGCCGGGGAGCTCGACGCCGACGAGCGAGGAGGACTCGTCGAGCTGGAACATCGGGTTGGAGTTTTGGATGTAGACCGCGGTGATGGTGAGCGGATCCTCGCCGGTGTTGCGCACGGTGAACTTGCCGGTGCAGGCGGTGCCCTTGGGCTTGAAGTCGCAGCAGTAGGGCCGGGCCGAGGGGTCGGGGAAGCCGCAGCCGATGGTGGTCTCGACCGCGAGGACCGGCTCGGTGCCGGCGCCCTTGAGCTCGAGCGAGAGCGTCTTGCGCTCCGGGTCGTTGGTCGTGAAGCTGAGCGCGCCGGTGAAGACGCCGGAGAGGGCGGGGGAGAAGCGCACCTTGATGGTCTTGGTCGCCCCGCCAGAGACGCTCAGCTCGGTGGGCTGGTCCTCGGCGAGCGCGAAGGTGTCGGGCTCGGCGCCCTCCTCGACGTCGCTGCTGACCGCGATCTGCTTGACCACCAGGGTCGGGCAGCCCTCGTTCTTCAAGGTGACGGTCATCTCGTTCGACTGGGCGATGGGGGTCGCCTTGAAGAAGAGGTTGGGAGCCTCGGTCGCGCAGCCGTCGCCCTCGAAGGCGCCGCCCGGGCAGCTCATCGACAGGCGCGGATGGGCCGGCAGGCTCTTGCCGGTGCCGAGCAGCTTGACGACCACCTCTTTCTCGTCGCCGACGATGGTCAGGTCGGCGACGACCATCCCCGACTGCTTCGGGGTGAAGGTGAGGTCGACGGTGGCCTCGCCGCCCCTCGGAAGCGTCTCGGGGACCTTGGCCGGGTCGAAGCTGAAGACGTCGGGACGGTCGACCTCGAACTTGTTGAGGTAGAGCTCGGCGGCGCCCTCGTTGCGAAGGTGGACCTGCCGGGTGACGGCCTCGACGCTCAGCTCAGGGTCGCTCGGTTTGGGGCAGGCCTCGCCGAACTCGATCTGGTTCTCCTCGACCTTCAGCTCGCCTTGCGCGCCGGTCGGTCCGGGGGGCGGCTCGCAGCTACAGCCGGCAAAGAGAAGCGCCGCGATCGGCACCACAAGCATCTGTCGCATCGTCGAGTCCTCCACGCTACGGCCGTTGGGCGCGAAAGATTAGCAGCGCACACTTGCCTGAACAACACGGCCGTCCCGGGTCCCGACGGCAGGCGAGCCCCCGGTGCTAGGATGCGGTCGCCCATCCAGTGGCAGAGGCGGACCTTGCCCAAGCGCCTGCTGAAACTGACTGCCCTCAAGCTCGCCTTGGCGATAGGCCTGCTCTTTGCCGGCGTCCACCTCGTGTGGAAGGCCGCCCATCCGTCCGTCTCTCCCTTCGCCGAGTTGGAGCTGCTCGACTCGAAGGCCCGCGACATCAAGTTCCGGCGGCGTGGCCCGGTGCCCAGCTCGGGCCAGGTCACCATCGCGGCGATCGACGAGGCCTCTATCCAGCGCTACGGGCTCTGGCCGTGGAAGCGGGTCGTGGTCGCGCGGGCGCTCGAGAACCTGCACAAGGCCGGGGCCGCGGCCATCGGGGTGGACATCGCCTTCTCCGACGAGGACCGCTCCTCGCCGCATCTGGCGGTCAACCAGGTCCTCGACGAGATAGCCGCTCAGGCGAGCGTGCCCTCGGGGGCCGCCGAGAGGCTGGAGGCGCTCGCCGCGCGGGCGCCCGCGGCCCTGGGCGCCGAGCTGCAGGGGCTGAGGCAGACGGCGCTGCGCGAGGCCGAGGCGCTCGCGAAGGTGCGCGAGCTCGCGCGGTCGCGGCGCCTGGAGGAGCCAGACCGCGTCCTTGCCGAGACCCTGGCCGCCTCGCCCCGCGTCGTGCTCGCGGTGATCGGGCTGAGCGGCGCGGACACCGCCGTCATCAGCGAGGCCGAGCGCGCGAGGGGCGAGAAGGCGCTCGAGCGCTTCTTCCTCACCGAGCTGTTCGCCGCGGACAGCAAGGTCCCCGACTCCGAGGGCAGGGTCGTCAAGGACTGGGGCCCGGTCTTCAGCCGCAATCTCTCCGAGATCGAGGTCATCGAGCGGATCGACAGCATCCAAGCGCCCCTGCCGGCCTTCGCCGAGGCGGTCGGACACGTCGGCCTGATGGACGCCAATCCGGACAGCGACGGCACCATCCGCACCTATAGCCTGCTGCGCCGGGTAGGCGATCGCATGCTCCCGGGGCTCGCGCTGGCGACCGCGGCGGTCGCGCTCGACGCGCAGCTCGCGCCTTTCCCCTCCGCGATGAAGCCCGGCGGGCTCGAAGGGGTGGGGCTGATGCGCGGCGACAAGACGTCGGGCCTGCGGCAGGTGGTGCCGGTCGACCCCTGGACCGGGCTCTACGTGATCAACTACCCGGGCCCCGCACGCCCGGCAGAGAAGGCCCAGGCGCCCTATGCCGTGCTCTCCCTGGCCGACGTGGTCGACGGGCGCTTCGACCAACAGAGCGTGCGCGGCAAGGTGGTGCTCGTCGGGGTGACCGCGGTCGGCACCCACGACCTGCGGGTGACCCCCTTCGACGGCAACATCCCGGGCATCTACACGCACGCCGCGGTCATCGACAACATCCTCAGCGGCCGCCACTTCGTGCAGGGCGCCTGGCTCGCGCTCGTAGAGATAGCGCTGCTGCTCGCGCTGGGGCTCGGCTTCGGGCTGGTCATCCGTCGGTTCCGGATCCGCTGGCAGATCACCCTGATGCTCGGCGCGATCGCGGCCTTTCTCGCCTTCGACCTGCTGCTCTTCGAGGCGGGCGTCGTGCTCACCACGGTGATGCCGCTGCTCGAGATGCTCGCGCTCTCCTTTGCGATGGTGGTCTTCAGCTACGTGAGCGCCGACCGCGAGAAGCGCCAGGTGCGCACCGCCTTCCAGTACTACCTGACCAAGAGCGTCATGGAGGAGATGCTCAAGAACCCGGACAAGCTGAAGCTGGGCGGCGACAAGCGCGACATCACGGTCTTCTTCTCCGACATCCGCGGCTTCACCAGCATCTCCGAGCGGCTGCCTCCCGAGGAGCTGGTCAGGATGCTCAACGAGTACCTGACGCCGATGACCGAGATCGTCTTCCGGCACGAGGGCACGCTCGACAAGTACATGGGCGACGCCATCATGGCCATCTGGGGCGCGCCGCTGCCGCAGCAGGACCACGCCCTGCGCGCCTGCGCGGCCGCCATCCAGATGCTCGAGGCGCTCGACGCGCTGCGCGAGCGCTGGAGCGAGCAGGGCCTGCCGACCATCGACGTCGGCATCGGCATCAACTCCGGGCCGATGGCGGTCGGCAACATGGGCTCGGACATGCGCTTTGACTACACGGTGATGGGCGACAACGTGAACCTGGGCAGCCGGCTCGAGGGCACCAACAAGGAGTACGGCACCCGCTGCATCATCAGCGAGTTTACCTACGCGCAGGTCAAGGGCAGGGTGGTCGCGCGCGAGCTTGGCAGCGTACGGGTCAAGGGCAAGAAGCTCCCGGTGGTCATCTTCGAGCTCAGGGCGCTGGGCAGCCCGAGCCCGGAGCAGGCCAAGACGATCGCCGCTTTCGAGGCCGGCGTGGCGGACTACCGCGCGCGGCGCTGGGACGAGGCCGAGGCGCGCTTTCGCGAGGTGCTCGCCTCCTGGCAGGACGACGGCCCGAGTGCTCACTACTTGGAGGACCTCGAGCACAAGCGCCTCGCGCCGCCGCCCGAGGGCTGGGACGGGGTCTTCGAGATGAAGACCAAGTGAGGCGCCCTCGCGCATTGACCGGGGCGCGGATGGAGTGTTAACTGCCGGGAATCGGTAGAAAAGGGCGCTTTTCTCATGGGCGAAGACCAGCTCTTCAACAAGTTCGGCCGCGAGATCCCCAGGGGCACGGTGCTGTTTCGCGAGGGCGATTCGGGCAAAGAGATGTACGTGGTGCAGTCGGGCCAGGTCGCCATCTCCAAGCGCGTGCGCGACGTCGAGAAGGTCCTCGCCCACCTCGGCCCGGGGGAGTTCTTCGGCGAGATGGCGATCATCTCGAACACCGCGCGCACCGCGACCGCCACGGTCGCCAGTGACGCTCGCCTGTTGGTCATCGATCCGAAGACCTTCGAGGCGATGGTGCGCGGCAACGCCGAGATCGCCGTCCGCATGATCAAGAAGCTGGCGGCCCGGCTGGAGGAGGCCGACGCCCAGATCGAGAACTTGCTGCTGCGCGACGCCCAGAGCCGCGTCGTCCACTACCTCGCCCACGCCGCCGAGACCCGGGGCACGCCCCAGGCCGGCGGGCTCAAGATCGAGCTCGCGCTCTCGGCGCTCCCTTCGGCCCTCGGCATCAAGGAGGAGCAGCTCTCAGGCGTCCTCGAGAAGCTGGGGCGCTCGAGGCTCGTCGAGCAGGTGCCCGACGGCGTCCTCGTCCCCGATCCGAAGAAGCTGCGCGAATATCTCGAGTTCCTGGAGATGAAAGAGAAGTTCGGCGACGTGTAACGCGGCCGCGCCTCCTGGTTCGACACCGTGGTCCGAGAGGGTTTCCTTGAATGAAGCTGCGCGTACTCGGCTGCCACGGTGGTGAGCTGCCGAAGCACCGCACGACCTGCTTCTTGATCGACGGCGTCCTCGCCCTCGACGCCGGAGCCCTGACGAGCGCGCTGTCCCTCAAGGAGCTGCTCAAGGTCGAGAACATCCTCGTCTCGCACTCCCACCTCGACCACGTGAAGGATTTGCCGCTGCTGGTCGATCTGCTCGTCGGGCGCCGCGACCACCCGGTAGTGGTGCACGCCTCGACCGCCTGTGCCCGGACGTTGCGTGAGAGCCTCTTCAACAACGAGCTGTGGCCGGACTTCACCCGGATCCCGACGCGCGCCAACCCCATCTTGCGCATCCAGGCCTTCGAGCCCACCGAGCCGTTTTCCATCGGCCGCTACCGGGTGACGCCGGTGCCCGTCTCGCACCCGGTCGAGAGCTGCGGCTTCGTCGTCAGCGACGGCAAGGCCTCGGTCGGCATGAGCGGTGATACCGGGCCGACCGAGCAGCTCTGGGCCACCTTCAACGCGACCCGCAACCTCAAGGCGGTCCTGCTCGAGACCTCCTTTCCCAACATGCTGCAGGGCCTGGCCGACATCAGCGGCCACCTGACGCCCAACACGCTGAAGGTCGAGCTGGGCAAGCTGCGCCGGCGCAAGGGCTGCGAGGTGCTGCTCTACCACCTCAAGCCCGCCTTCGTCGCCCAGCTCAAGCACGAGCTGTGCGAGCTTCAGGTTCCTGGCCGCGTGCTTGAGCTCGGTGACGAGTTCGACCTCTAGCGGGCCAGCGGGGGGCGAGGAGCAGAAGACTTTTGCAGCGGCTCAAGAAGCCAGTCGGCTCAGGCGCGCGTGGGCCGGCGGTGGAGGCGAAGATGGATTGCGCGCGGTGCGGCACCTGTTGCGTGGCCCCGGACATCTCGGCGCTCGACAAGCCGCTCGGGGTGCGCTGTGTCCACCTCGGGCCCGACCTGCTGTGCACGGTCTACGAGAGGCGCCCCGAGATCTGTCGCGCGCACCGCCCCGACTCACTCTGCCGCGCGGTGAGCGCGCCCACGCTCGAGGAGCGGGTGGCCAAATACCTGGCGCTCTTCGGGCTCGAGGCCGAGGCGCGGCAGGTGGCGCGCGACGGGACCCGCTCGATGCGCCAGGCGCGGGCGAGCCGGGGCAGCACTCGGGGCGAAAGACGATGAGCTTGCCCGAAGCCTTGCGCTACCTCTCCTCGCTCTCACGGTTCGGGATGCGCTTCGGGCTCGAGCGGATCGAGCGGCTGCTCGAGGCGCTCGAGCACCCGGAGCGCGCCTACCGCGTGCTGCACGTCGCGGGCACCAACGGCAAAGGCTCGACCTGCGCCTTCGCCGCCTCGGTGCTCGAGCAGGCCGGGCTTCGGGTCGGGCTCTACACCTCGCCGCACCTCGTGCGCTTCCACGAGCGGATTCGCGTCGCCGGGGCCGAGATCTGCGACGAGGCGCTCGTCGAGGGGGTCGAGGCGCTCAAGGTCGCGGCCGCCCGCGCCAAGCTTGGCGACGAGCCGCTCACCTTCTTCGAGGCGACGACCGCGCTCGCGTTGCGCCACTTCGCCCGGGAGAAGGTCGAGGTGGTCGTCCTGGAGACCGGTCTGGGCGGGCGACTCGACGCGACCAACGCGGTCGGCTCGCAGGTCTGCGCGATCACGCGGATTGGCCTGGACCACACCGCGCTGCTCGGCTCGACGCTCGGAGCGGTCGCCGCCGAGAAGGCGGGGATCATCAAGGCGGGCTGCCAGCCGGTCTTCGCGCGTCAGGCGCCCGAGGCGCTCTCGGTCCTCGAGCGGCGGGCGGGTGAGATCGCCGCCAGCGCCCGTGTCGCCGGGCGCGACTTCGGGCTCGAGGGCGCCGGTCCCTTCTCGTTTTTTTCCGCGGGGCTGCGCGTCGAGAACCTCGAGCTCCCGCTGCCCGGGCCGCACCAGCTCGAGAACGCGGAGAGCGCCATCGAGGCCGCGCGGCTGCTCGTGCCCGGGATCGCACCGGAGGCGGTGCGCCAAGGGCTGCGCCGCACCCGGTGGCCAGGACGGTTCGAGCGAGCGGCCGAGGGCCCGCTCACCGTGCTGGACGGCGCGCACAACCCCGACGGCGCTGCCGCCTTGGCCCGAGCGGTTCGCGCCCTGTTCCCGCGGGCCCGCGTGCATCTGGTGTTCGGAGTGCTGGCCGACAAGGACGTGGAGGGGATCGCGCGGCTGCTGATGCCGCTCGCGGCGCGCGTCTACGTCGCGAGCCCGGCCAACGAGCGCGCGCTGGCGGTCGATGAGCTGGAGGGCCTCGCCAGGCGGTTCGGTCCTGGCGCCAAGGCCTACGCCACCGTCGCCGAGGCGCTGCGGTCGGCCCGCGCCGAGGCGCGCGCGGCTGGCGAGGGCGCGATGGTGCTCGTCGCCGGGTCGCTGTGCGTCGTCGGCGAGGCCGCCGCGGCGCTCTCCGGCGCGCAGCAGGTCGGCTGAGCGGCCGGGCGAGCGCGACGCTGTAGGTGCCTTGCGAACGGGGTTGCGGCCTCTAGATTTGCAGCGCAGGCCCAGGTTCTCTGAGCGCCCCGAGCGAAGAGCCGTGCGAGCCCCCGAACCCTTGTGCGCCGCCGTGCGCCCTCCGGCCCTCGAGCAGCTAGAGCTCGGCTCGCTGTGCCGCGAGAGCGAGTACGAGGTGCGGACCGCGGATGGCTGGACGCTCGTCATCACCCGCTATCAGCCGGTGCGCCAGCGCTTCGAGCAGGCGGTGTTCGGCGCGCCGCTGCTGCTGGTGCACGGCTTCTCGCAGAACCGGCACGCCTGGTCGACCGGCGACTTCGTCAAGCAGATGTTGCTGTTCGGCGTCGACGTGCACCTGCTGGAGCTGCGCGGGCACGGCAAGAGCTCGGTCGAGCTGCAACGGCGCAAGGCAGCCGCGGGCGCGCCTCTGCCGGCCGACCTCGACTACGACTGGGACATCGACTCGTATTTCCTGTTCGACCTTCCGGCCGCGGTCGCCGGGGTCAAGCGCGTGGCCGGACGGTCTTCGATCTTCTATTGCGGGCACAGCATGGGGGGCATGCTCGGCTACGGGTACGCAGGCCTGCACGACGACCTGGCGGGGCTCGTCGCCATCGGCGCGCCGACCGATCTTGGCAGGGGCTTTTTCGCGCTCAAGCTGGCCGCCTGGATGCTTCCGGCCACGAGGCTGGTCGACGGGTACCTGGTCGCTCGCAACTCGTTCGAGCGAGCGCTGCGCGGCTCGCGTCTGGCCCTCCGCTCGATGCTCTGCTCGAACAAGCTGACAAGGACGCTGGCGCCCGCGCTGCCGGCGGGCAACACCCCCGGTGCGCCCGCCTTTCGTTACGTGCCGGTCGACCTCCTGGCGCGCAAGGCCGAACGGCTGCTCGCTGAGCGCGATCGCTGGCTCGGCTATGTCTGGCCCTATCTGGGCTTTTTGCCAAACCTGTCGCGCGTGGGGACCGAGGACGTGCGCTGGTTGCTGCGCGAAGGTGGCGAGCGCGAGCCGCGCAAGGTGGTCGAACAGTTCGCCAGGTGGATTCGCAACGGCGAGCTCGTCTGTTACCGGACCGGATACGACTTCAAGGCGGGCTTTCCGCACATCGAGATCCCGGTCGCGATCATCTTCGGCGACCTGGACCGGCTCGCCTCTCGCGAGAGCACCCGAGGGCTCTACGAGGCTGCGCGCAGCGAGTACCTGCTGTGGCGTCCGGTCAAGGCCAACAGCCACATCGAGCTGACCATCGGCCAAGACACCCGGCAGATCTGCTTCGACATCAAGAGCCTCATCGAATACGCCCGCAACCATCCGGGCAGCCAGCCTCTCTTCGAGGGCGGCGGGACGGCGCCCGGAGTGTGCTCCAACATCGTGAATTGACGAGAGAATTCGCTCGGGCGAGCGAATTTGCGGGTCGTCCCCCCTGTGTTACGATCCGGACGCTCGTTTCTTGCAGGCTGGCCCTGCGCTGCTTGTCCCAAGGAGCCGGAAGATGGCGTCTTGCCGTATTCGTGTCGCTGCATGGCTCGTGTGTGCCTGCATGGCCACCTCGGCAAGCGCGCAGTCGGACCTCAACGTCATCAGCGCCGTGCGCGTGCGCGCGGGGACAGTGGAGATCGTCGGGACCAAGAAGCCCAACTTTACGACCTTCACGATGAGCGATCCGACTCGGCTGGTGGTCGACGTCTCGGAGGCGGTCTTCCGTGAGGTCCCCGGCCAGCTCACCGTGAACAACGGCGTGGTCACGACCATCAAGACCGCTTCCTACGGCAGCGATCAGTCGGCGATTGCGCGCATCCTCATCGGTTTTGCGGAAGACCCCGACACCGAGATCGAAACGCACGGCGGCACCTTGTTGGTGCGGGTCGTCGGGGACGGGCTGGCAGTCGCATCCTCGGAGATCTCTTCGGGAGAGCCGGCGCTCGTCGCGAGCGCTTCGGCGGTGTCTCAGCCCGCTTCGGAGGCGGGAGTGGCCTCAAGCGCGGCCGACGACAAGAAGAGGCTCGAGGAGGAGAGGTTGCTCGCCGAGCAGCGCGCGCGTGAGGAGGCGGAACAGAAGCGGCTGGAGGAGGAGCGTCGGATCGCCGAGCAGAAGGCGC
>ENA-UOOR01000485-UOOR01000485.1-fermentation-metagenome-genome-assembly--contig:-NODE-485-length-56415-cov-10.703549_pt1 | contig 56415 bp, 57 predicted proteins | sample MGYA00245780_ERZ724029 | MGnify/ENA primary metagenome ERZ724029 (study PRJEB28704, sample SAMN03018315) | fermentation metagenome | biome: anthropogenic terrestrial biome; feature: soil; material...
CAATTCCTTTGAGTTTCAGCCTTGCGACCGTACTCCCCAGGCGGGATACTTATTGTGTTAACTGCGGCACGGAAGGGGTCGATACCTCCCACACCTAGTATCCATCGTTTACGGCCAGGACTACCGGGGTATCTAATCCCGTTCGCTACCCTGGCTTTCGCGCCTCAGCGTCAGGTTCAGTCCAGAAAGCCGCCTTCGCCACTGGTGTTCCTCCCAATATCTACGCATTTCACCGCTACACTGGGAATTCCGCTTTCCTCTCCTGCCCTCAAGCCAAACAGTTTCTAATGCAAGCCCAGGGTTAAGCCCAGGGGTTTCACATTTGACTTATTAGGCCGCCTACGCGCCCTTTACGCCCAGTAATTCCGGACAACGCTCGCCCCCTACGTGTTACCGCGGCTGCTGGCACGTAGTTAGCCGGGGCTTCCTCCTCGAGTACCGTCATTATCGTCCTCATTGACAAAGGTTTACGATCCGAAGACCTTCGTCCCTCACGCGGCGTTGCTCCGTCAGGCTTGCGCCCATTGCGGAAAATTCCCTACTGCTGCCTCCCGTAGGAGTCTGGGCCGTGTCTCAGTCCCAGTGTGGCCGGTCACCCTCTCAGGCCGGCTACCCATCGTCGCCTTGGTAAGCTCTTACCTTACCAACTAGCTAATGGGACGCGGGCTCATCCCTAAGCGTTTCCTTTCCTTCCAGCGTGTTTACTCCGGAAGTGTATCCGGTCTTAGCAGAACTTTCGCTCTGTTATCCCAGACTTAGGGGCAGATTACCCACGCGTTACTCACCCGTCCGCCACTAATCTCGCAGCTCGTCGCTCGTCTCTCGGCCCTCGTTTCTCAAGTTAGCCTTCGCAAATTTTGTCCGTCAATTGCTTTTTAACGGCAATTGTTCGTTGACTAGATCTGCTTTCATAGGCTTTCTTACTTAACGAGTTACGAGCGACCAGCGACGAGTTACGAGACTCGTTCGACTTGCATGTATTAAGCACGCCGCCAGCGTTCGTCCTGAGCCAGGATCAAACTCTCCGTAAAAATTTGAAGAGCCTGATGTTAGCTCTGTGTTAACGTCTTAACGTTTTGCCCGCTTACTTAACCTTGCGGTTTCGTAAGCTTGCGCTTTTTGCTTCCTTACCGGTTTCCCGGTTGAAAGCTGTTCTTACCTGTCTGTGCTGTTCAGTTTTCAGGGTTCAGTGTACTAATTTTTGGACACTTAATTAGTATATCAAATCTAGTTTCATTTGTCCATCATTTTTTTTGATTTGTCAACAAGGTCATATCAAGTACTTGCATAATATAACATGAAACAATAAACTTCGTCAAGGAGAATTTTTGCTTGGCAAATACCTTTCATTAAAAACTTTCATTAAAAGTTTACCCAAACAGCTCCTCGTTGGGAACTTTCTAGACATTTATTGATAAACCTGACACCATTAACCCCTGCTTCCACACTAGGAAAATCCAAATCATCATCAGTTAAAGTTAGGCCTGCCTTTTTCTTTTGTAAGGCATTAATAAATATCGAATAAGTATTGGCAAAAGCCTCATAGTAACCTTCCGGATGTTCTTGTTCCCATTCAATCATTCCTTTTGTCCCAAATATCCTGACTTTAAGTCCGTTATTATAGCCGATAGCAACCTGTGAACACCAAAATACCCCAGTAGCATTATTATTAAATTTAACAATAAACTTACTCTACCTTTTCTCCATTACTTCAGCTCATCATTTCATAATAAGTCTGTTTACTTAATTTTTCATTCTGACGACGACGTAAAACATCAAAATAAACAGCGGTAATTATGACCGAACCTATTACCACAGTCTGTACATCCGGGGGAACGCCTAACAGATTTAATCCGTTTCTTATTACGGCAATAATCATGGCGCCGATTAGAGTCCCCCAAATGGTGCCAATCCCCCCCATAAAGCTGGCCCCGCCCATAATAACGGCGGCAATAGCATCCATCTCATATAGTAAACCAGCCAAAGGATAGGTGGCGTTAACTCGACCCATTAACACCACCCCAGCCACAGCTGCCATGAAACCACTAATACTGTAGACAATAACTAAGACTCGATCAGTATTAATACCTGATAATTTAGCCGCTTCCAAATTTCCGCCTACTGCGTAAATATAACGCCCTGTAGATGTCCTGGTAAGGAAATAATGGAAGATACAGACTGTAACTAAGACTAAGAGAAAACTTGTAGGTATGGGGCCGACACTACCGCTACCAATAAATTGGATCCATTCCGGAAATCCGGAAATCGGTGAAGATTTTGTGATAATAAGGGCAATACCACGGGCAACATTCATCATTCCTAAGGTCGCAATAAAAGGGTGGGGTAGATGAAACTTGGTTAGAAGCAACCCATTAATCATTCCACATAAAGTCCCAGTCAGCAAACCAAGGAAGATGCCAACAACAGAATTAATTCCTACATTAACAATTAAAATTGAACTGATAGAAATTGACAAGGCTAAAACAGACCCGACCGAGAGATCAATACCTGCGGTTAAAATAGCCAATAACATTCCAAAAGCCACTAAGGCGTTAATCGCCAATTGTTGAGCAATATTCAATAGATTGCGCAAAGTAAAGAAATATGGAGAAGCAATACCTAGCGCGACCATTAATAAGATTAAAGCCAGTAATGCGCCTAATTTATTAAATATGATATTAAACCAGCCCGCCCGGTTTTTAGTCCCACCGAAAACTTCATTTGTCTTAACTTGCATTTTCGATTCCTCCCCTCGCTACCTGGGTCGTACTAAAAGTTATTAAATCTTTCGCTTTAATACTTTCTGGAGTCGTTCGATGAATTTTTCGAAATTCGTATGATCAATAATCGAATAATCCACTTCGATATTCTTATCAATTTTTTCTCCGTTCAGATATTTGACCACATATTTAACAACATCATACCCCATACAAAAGGCATTACCATCCACGGTCGCATAAAGCTTTCCATCCCTAATAGAAGCGAGGGCATTAGAAGTGCCATCCCAGCCAATTACCTTAATCTTAGTTCGTGTCCGCATCGTCTCAACTGCCCGCAATGCTCCCAGCGCCATCTCATCGTTTGTACAAAAAACCAAGTCCACATTTTGGTGAACCAACAAAATATTTTGCATCACATTCATTGCTATACCACGTTCACTATTACCAGGTTGAATCGTAAGAACCTCTATGTTGGCGCCTTTAACCTCATCAAGAACACCATTGACCCGATCATCATGGGTTTTATCTCCCATCGCGCCCCTAATAATAACAAGGTTTCCGCCTGTGGTCAGCACTTTCTCTCTGATATATTTCCCAAGGCCTCTGGCAATATCATAATTATCAAGACCGATAAATGTTACCTGGTCTGGCCAATTAGCTTTGGTATCAAACACAAACACAGGAATTCCTGCTTTTTTCGCTTGTTCAAAAGCTTGATTTGTTGTTGTCGGTCTTAAAGGGGCTACAACTAAAGCATCGATGTTACGGTTTATTTGGTCTTGGATCATATTAAATTGCTCCATAACGGCAGTTTCTGCTTGGGGACCAACTACACTTACTTCGACATTAAAATCTTTAGCGCCAGCATTCACACCAGCCTGTACTGTCTTCCACCAGTCGCTATTTAAGGCTTTAAACACAACTGCAATTTTATAGTTTTTAGCTAAAACAGTACTAAAAACCATTACTAGTACTCCAATTATCAATAAGAAAACTAATAGTTTTTTCATCTTTTCACCTTCTTCCTCAATATCTGTGATTAAGGAAGAGCATAATTAAATAATTTAAAACTAACCACAAGAAAAATCCAGGGTAACAACTCGAACAACTACCAAAGTCAGGCGCTTTGTTGTGGATAAATTGCTGCTAGTGGTAATTATGCAATTCCCTTGATCTTTAAAGTTCTTACTTTATACTCTATTTTTTTCGTTTTTAATTAATCATTGTTATTATCTCATATTTCACCTTTCCAAAGCAAAATAAATCATCAAGGGTTCGGAGCATTAAATAAAGAACACTTCCAGCCAAATAGAAGTGTTCCCTGTGAAAATCATAAATTCCGAATTTGTTATGGAATGTTATAATTTAAACTGCTTTACCATTTGGCGAAGATTTTGAGCCATCTCAAAGAGGGTAGCGGTTGAATTTAAAACATTCTGCGCGCCAGAGGACTGTTCTTCGCTGGCAGCGGCTACTTCCTGGCTGGTCGCTGAAGCCTGTTCGGCAATGGCAGCGATGTTTTCGATTATTTCTTCAGTATTTTTAATCTCCGATACCATTCCCTGAATTTCTTGGGTAATGGCTTTTACTTGCTCATCTGTCTCTACACTAGTGTTAACAATCTTTTCAAAGACAGTCTGGGCTTGATTGGCCATTTGGACTCCAGTTTTTACTTCACCGACTCCAATCTCCATTTTCTCGGTAACCTGCTGCGATGCCTGCTGTAGTTCAGAAAGTAATTCTGAAATGGTCTCGGCAGCCTCGGCGGAGCCTCCTGCCAGTTTCCGCACTTCATCTGCTACTACTTCAAATCCGCGCCCATATTCCTGGGCTCTGGCTGCTTCAATAGCAGCATTTAAAGCCAAAAGATTAGTTTGCGAAGCAATCTGAGTAATAACTTGGGTAATTTCCCCAATCTCGTCCGAATGTTGTCTCTGAAGAGCAATCGCTGATTGGGTGGAAATAATTTCTTCTTCAATTTTAGTAATCTGTTTAATCAAGCCGTTTACGATCTCATTCCCTTCGGTTGCGGCCTTGGTGGCTTTTTCGGCGGTATCCCACATTTGAACAGCGCTCCGGGCCACCTTGTCGCTACTCTCCAGTAGGTGGTTGATAACCTGGACGGTTTTCTGCGCTTCATTAGCTTGTTCGCCGGCTCCATCGGAAACCTGTTGGATACTGACGGCAATCTGCTCGCTAATCAGAGCGGTCTGTTCGGTGTTGGCTTTTAAAATATCAGCGGAAGAAGCAATTTGGTCACTATGATTACTGATTTTTTTAATTAATTCTCGAAGATTTTCACTCATCTTATTAAAGGAGCGTGCTAAAATAGCTATTTCATCTCGGGATTGAACTTCAACCGCTCCAACTGCTAAAACTCCCTCCGCAATCTGTTGGGAGAGATTAGCTACGTTAGAAATCGTTCCGGCTGTTTTATTTAAGAAGATAAACGCTCCCGTTATACTTAATCCTCCGATAATAATTACAGAGAGTAAGGTAATAAATCCAGTCTGCGCTGTTTGCCGATCTAATTCGGTTTTGAGCTGTTTGTAATAGTTTAATTCAATGGTAATTAACTCTTGAACATTGACCTTCAAAAACTCGTTCATTTTCTTCAGACTATCAATTTTTTGGATATAAATTCCGGTTACACCTTTTTGGCCAGGCTGGAGAAGAGCAAATGCTTCTTTTGCCGTTGACTGAAAATTGAGATTGAGTCTTTCCAAATACAGTAAAGAACTTATACCCTCCTCATCACTAATCTGTTGCTTTAATAATGCTAAATTATTATCAATATTAGCCAAATGAGAGAGGATTTTTTGCCCATCTTCTTCTTTCCGATCACGGAAATAGAGGGAGAAAGTTCTTATGACTTCATCAGCAAATCCAATTAGATCATTGGCCATAATATTAGTCTCCGCCATCTGATTCAGTTTACGAATCGTGCCGCGGGTAATAAGGTAGGAACCTAAACCCATTCCGCCTACTAATAAGAGACCAATAATAAACACAGATATCAGTTTTAACTTTAAAGAAGGCTGTAGCAGGTTTTTAAACATATTCCTCATCTCCATCTTTATTACGCTTAAATCGGGTGGAGAAAAATACCTTCTATGAAAACAACGTTATTTCTTCTCTCACAATCCATACGCATTTTTTAATGTTATCAGGATTATTACCCAATGTCTGATGATCCTGCCTCCTTACCCTTTTCATCCCTTACTCTCCGCTAATCTGGTTCTCCTGTTTTCCAAGTTTCTTTAAGTACAGATAGTTGACAGGTGTTCCTTGAAAACTTACTCGATCTCAAAATATTTTCCAACTATTTTTTCCGTCTTTTCCTTTCCAACCCTAATGGCGTCTTCGATCTCCCAATCCCAGTATTCAGGCCTGAACAATTCGACCGACACCATCTCATCGTAGCCGATTTCCTTTAAGGTCTTGAGGATCAAATCGAGATCAATTACTCCTTCGCCAGGCCATAACCGCTTGTCATCTCTTAGTGCTCCAATCGGCAGATCCTCTGCATCGTCAATGTGAAAAATAAAGATCTTGTCCGGATCTGCTGCTTGCAAATCTTCGATTCTTGAACCCATGGCGTGAAAATGAAAACAATCCAAGACCATTCCTACACTGTTTCTATTCAACGATTTTACTATTTCATAAGTCTGACCGAAGGTATTAACAGAACAGTTGGGATAGCCCACAAACTCATATGCTAATTTAACTCCATAATTTTCTGCCGTATCCGCCAGCTCGTTTAACACCCTTATTGATTCGTCTTTTATTTGCGACTTAGTATAGGCGCCGATATCAAAGGTGGGGACAACGACAATTTTCTTACAATTAATTTTTTCTCCTACTTCACATAAGAACTTCAAGTCATCCTTGATCTGCTTATATCCCGCCTCATCCCTAAAGGTGATGAATTCTAAAGCATTAAAGGCATAAGGTTTGATTCGATTGTTTTTAAAAAATTCCGCCAGCTCTTCTACCGTATGATTTTTTAAATAGTCACGCAGTTTATCTAATCTAATTTCGATCAGTTCGTAACCATATTGCTCACAAAATCTGAGATCCTTCTCCAGATTGGAATTTTTCATTGTTGTTGCCTGGTTAAAACATATTTTCATTCTTGCCCCTCCTCTTTCTCCTTATCTCTTCTTATCCAAGAGCACAGCAACCACAATTACTACCCCTTTTAAGACCATCTGCAAATATGGGGAAACATTTAACAGAACCAACCCATTGTTTAGTACTCCCATAATCAGAGCGCCAATTATTGTCCCGGGAATTGTTCCGATCCCGCCGGCTTGACTTGTTCCGCCAATAACAGCCGAAGCGATGGCATCAAGTTCATAACTAACACCGGCGGTAGGTTGGCCCGCGCTAAGTCTGGCCGCCAGAATGATTCCGGAAAGCGCGGCTAAAGTTCCGGCGTAAGTATAAACCATGATCAGATATTTTTTGACATTGATGCCTGAAACAATCGCCGCCTGCTGGTTGCCACCGATTGCATAGACATACTTTCCAAACTTGGTGTGCTTTAACAGAATATGGGAGATGACGGCCACAAGCACCATAATGTATATTGGTACTGGTATACCCAGAATATACCCTCCACCAATAAACTCGAAGGCCTCGGACAGACCGGTTATTGGCCTGCCATCACTGTAAATCAGGGCCAAACCTCTGGCCGCTGTCATCATCCCAAGAGTAGCTATGAATGGTGGAATGCCTCCCAACGCAGAGATGGAACCGTTAATAAAACCGGCAACGGCGCCAGCGGCTAAACCAAGAAGGATCGCAACGATTAGAGGGTGTTGCCCTTGGCCAAAACTGGCAGCTATCACCCCGGCCAAAGCTAAAACCGATCCGGAGCTTAAATCGATACCGGTCGTAATGATACACATGGTAACTCCCATTCCGATGATGGCGATCAGGGAAATTTGTCTGACTACATTGAGTAAGTTTCGGACCTGGAGAAAATACGGAGACAAGATTGATAATAAGATAATCATGCCAATTAAGATAGAAACTGTTTGTAAGATTCTAATGTTGGCTTTAATAAAATTCCCTAATAAAGGTTGGCTTTTATTTTCATGAGCAGTAACTATTTTAGACATTTTTTCAACTCCCATCTTCAAATTAGCTAACCATTCCCGTCGCCAGCTTCATAATCTTTTCCTGAGTTGCTTCTTCTCTGGTTAATTCGCCCGTTTTCCTACCTTCATGCATGACAACGATGCGGTCACTCATCCCCAGAATCTCCGGCAACTCTGATGAAATCATGATAATAGCCTTTCCCTCATTGGCTAGCTTTGACATCAGTCTATGAATCTCAGATTTGGCGCCGACATCAATTCCTCTGGTCGGCTCATCCAGAATGAGAATATCTGCATTGATCAGGAGCCATCTGGCGATTAAAACTTTCTGTTGGTTTCCCCCGCTCAAATTATTAACTATTTGCCTTAATCCCGGGGTTTTAATGCTTAACAGTTCAATCATTTGATTGCAATCGTCCTCAACGGATTTGTGGCTAATGAGGCCGGCCTTAATATAGCTGTTAATATTAGCGATGACCGTGTTATCATCGACTGCTAATGGTAAAAATAGACCGGAAAGTTTTCTGTCTTCGGTTAAAAAGCCTATTTTATATTTCACCGCATCCTGAGGAGATTTTATATTGACTTTCCGCTTATTTATGTAAATTTCACCGCTATCACGAGGTGTTAGTCCATAGAGACTTTCCATTACTTCTGTACGCCCGGCGCCCATCAGTCCGGCTATTCCCAAGATTTCACCCTTGCGCACACTAATATTTACATCATGAAATATACTACTACAGAAGTTTCTTATTTCTAAAACAACTTCCCCGATTTTTCCATTTACCTTAGGAAACAGCTGTTTTAACTCCCTACCAACCATCATTTCGATCAATTTTTCATTATTTGTTTCCTTGGCATCAACTGTCGTAACCAACTCTCCGTCTCTCAAAACAGTTATTTCATCAGCAATTCTAAAAATTTCGTCCAATTTATGGGAAATATAAATTATCGACACGCCTTTTCCTTTGAGCCATTTAATAATTTTGAATAAATCTTCAATTTCCTTTTCCGTTATAGCTGAAGTCGGTTCATCCATAATAACCAGCTTTGAATCATAGGAGATGGCTTTAGCAATCTCTACCATCTGAGTATAGGCAGTAGAAAGGTCTCTCATTTTCGTTTTTGGGTCAATATTGATTTCAAGCTGCTCCAAAAGCTCTGTAGTCTTTTTCTCCATTTCCCGATCATTTACCAAAAAAGAATTCTTATAACACAGTTCTTTTCCTAAAAATATATTTTCAGCAACTGTCATATACGGTACAGGACTCAATTCCTGGTAGATCATAGAGATCCCGGCATTGAGCGCGTCATTGACTTTTCGAAAATTAACTTCCTTTCCATTAAATTTTATTTTTCCACTATCGGCTTCATACATGCCGATTAGGATCTTCATCAGTGTGGATTTTCCCGCGCCGTTTTCACCAACCAGCGCATGGATCGAGCCTGGTTTAACTTTCATGTCAACATTATTTAAAGCACGAACTCCGGGAAAATTTTTTGTAATCCCAGTCATTTCCAGCAAGTATTCTTCCCGCATCTTTTCACCCCTTTATTAAAGCGGTTGGATACAGGTTTTATCCTGTATCCAACCGGCACAGCTTGTTAAAAAGTTAAAGCTTATTTATACTTAGCTTCATACTCATCTGCTTTTTCTTTAAACACTAATTCAAAAGGAATGATAACTTCCTTAGAAACTTTTTTACCGTTGACTACTTGGACAGCAGTTTCAATAGCTCCTTTACCCTGGCCTTTTGCATCCTGGAATACGGTAAAGGCTAGTTTGCCTTGCCTTACAAAATCCAATGCTTCTGGGGTAGCGTCAATCCCCGCAATGAAAAGCCGTACTCCCGCATCTTCTGCTGCTTTTAAAGCGCCGATTGCCATTTCATCATTATGGGCAACAACCGCATCTATTTTTAGACCCGATTGAAGCCAGTTTTCCATAACAGCCATTCCTTTATCTCGATACCAATCTGCCGGCATGTCGGCAACAATTTTGATATTCGGGTATTTTTTCAGGATATTCATAATCCCTTGTTGCCTTCTGATCTGGGGTTCGTGTCCCATTTGCCCTTCAAGGACGGCAATATTACCTTTCCCTCCCAGGAGTTTAGCCATCTGCCCCATCAAAATCTCTCCAGCTTCTACGTCGTTAGACCCCACATAGGAGACAGCCACTTCCTGGTTTTCAAGTTTTCTGTTGACACTTATAATGGGAATACCTGCATTCACTGCTTGTTTAACCATAGGCACCGAAGCTTTGGCGTCAACAGGCATCACAATGATCGCATCAGTATTCCGCATAATTAAGTTCTCCATCTGGTTCATCTGTGTATTTGCGTCATACTTTGCATCCTGATAAACAAACTCGATATCCGGGTATTTCTTATCTGCTTCTTTCATCCCGTCCATCATGTAAACTTGGAACTGGTCACTAAAATCGCAAATCAACACCCCAATGGTCTTTTTCTTGGCTGCCCCAGTAACTGCACATAATGAAATCGCGCACAACATGATGACTAACCAAACGAGCATTCTCCTGGTTTTCACAAAAACTCCTCCTTTTTTTTATTAAAATTTTACCCCGATCTGGGCTAATCGCGTTAGTCTCCATCTTTAACTGTCACGCCGCTAAATATTGATAGTCAGTTTAGAGAATTGCGCCTCATAGCTCGTAGCCGCCGCTCGTCACTTGTGCAATAGCTTGTCGCTGTTAGACTGGTTTCATCCTTAATGTGCCCCAGCGAAGCTGAAGTGAACAACTGCTTAGAAAAGCTTCGTTCCTTGTCAAATTAACATTTTTCTGTTTTTGCTTTTGCGCGAGCAAACCAAGTAGTTAACTCCTTTTCGCACCTTTTAAACAAAGGTCAAGCTAAAATTAGTTTCTATAAACTGGATGCTAATAAAAGGGGTGTGAAAGGTGAGAGTTAACATTGATGGCGACCTGTAAGCAACAGACTATATATTTTTGTCGTAACCTTTAATTAAGGAAACAACGCAATTAGCTTGATGGGTAGAAACTTTATATTTATGTCTTAAATCACGTAAACGTTTTAAATATAAAATAGTACCTACTGCCCAACTAACTTAATCTTACCAAGTAACACCTTTTACCCGATTCACCTGCAAGAAAATAGACGTACACTTAGACAAAAAAAGCCCTATATTCGTGTGAATATAAGGCGTCTTGACCTTTTAAACACTATACCAATCATGAGTATAGGTTTATATTATTTATCTATAAGTCTACCCGTTAAATCACTTTTATTATAATGTAAATGTGTAGTTAAGTCAATAGATCCAAGCCCCGTTATTTGGGCTTGTAGTTAAAAATACTAACGTCCTCATTATTTTAAGTTATTTTTTCGCTTTGATACTCAGTATTTCGCTAGCTTTGATAATTTCTTGGGCAATTACTGCAATTTTTTTATTGCTATCTCTACTTTTTTGTTGTAATAATTTCATGGCCTCGCCTTCTTTTAAGTTTAATTGGTCCATTAAGATTCCTTTTGCTCTTTCGACATATTTTCGCGTCTCTAAGGATTCGGCGGTCTTTTTCAGTTCCTGTTGCAATCTTTGGAACTCCTTAAATTTGGCCATGGCAATTTCAATCGCTGGTTTTAAATCTTTTTCATCAACCGGTTTAATTAAATAGCCAAATACCCCAAGATCAGCTGCTTTTTGGATTAATGCTTTATTATTATATCCGGTCACGATAATACTGGGAATAAAAGTTTTTTCGTTAATTCTTTTCACTGCTTCCAACCCGTCGATTAAAGGCATATTAATATCGATAATGATAATATCCGGTTTTTTTTCAAGACTCAATTCTATTGCTTGTTGCCCATCTGTCGCTTCCGCCACTATTTGATAACCCAAACGTTTGAGCGAAGATGTAAGCCCCATTAAAATTAGATATTCATCCTCGGCTACTAGTATTTTAAGCGAATTATTATGTTCCATGTTACCTCCCCTAAATAAATGTTTCTTTTTAAAACCAACCTTGCTAAGAGAGGAGCAGGTTTTCCTCAGGTAAGAGAATTACAAATCTCGTCCCCCGAGTTCTTTCTATCTTTATCTGTCCTTTAAATTCATTTATAACTGTCGCATAAACAATCGATAATCCTAAAGTTCGCAAATTTTCTAAGTCAAAATTTTCTGGAAACCCCTGTCCATTATCTTCAACAATTAATAAAATATGCTTTGGTTGTTTCTTACAAGTTATGTTGACAATCCCATCTTCACATTGCTTAAAAGCATGTTTAATGCAGTTATTTAATAACTCGTTCGCAATTAATGCCACCACCGTGGCCTTATTATAAGAAATAAAAATATCATCTATCTCCAGATTAATAGTAATATTTCTATTAATAGCATATAAGTCTTTGATTGATGAGATGATTTCTTTAACATTAATAATACTTCTACCTAGCTTATCTTTTGATAGTAAATCATGGACCGCCGCTATACTTTTAATATACGAAATGATTTCATTCATAACGACATCGATCGACTTGTTCGGATCTTTTTGGATAAAGTCTTTTTGTAAAGAGATAAGGCTAATGATGCTTTGAAGATTGTTTTTTATACGATGGTGGCTTTCCTGCAACAAAGTTGATCTGCCAAGTAGTCTCGTATCTTCGATGGCGATCCCAACCTGTTTAGCTAAAGTAAGCAAATACGCCGCTTCTTTATCTGAATAAGCATATAGATCTTGATAAAATACTTGAATAAACCCGGTAATTTGCGTTCTGATTAAAATTGGAGAACAAATAATCGTTTTTACCCCTTTTTGTCTTTCAAAAAGAGAGATGAAGTTTTTATCGTTTTCTGTCGCGTAAAATAATTCTCCTTCACGAACAATGAGCATGATTGACTCTTTTTTAAGCAGCGCTTCTAAATCTTCTTTAGTTTTAAACGTTACCGTATCAATAACTGACCAAGTGCCTTCATCAATTAAATCGATCATGCACCCATCAGCATTCATTACTTTAGTCGCATATCGAGCCAACATCGATAAAACATCTTTTAATTCATAATCTGATGATAAAAATTCCGCCGCCTTAAATACGGCTTCAAATACTTCTGCGTCTTCATCACCAATATTCTTATTATTTTCCCGGAAATTAGTCCAACCGTAAATCTTATGTAATAACTTGCTAGGATTTTTCTTTGCTTCTGTCGTAGAAAGAGTACCCACCAGCTGTCCTTTATAGAGTATGGAAATCCGATCCGAAATTTTAAGCGCTTCTTCCCATTGATTGGTAACGTAAATAATTCCTCGTCCTTTATTCCTTAAAATCTCAATAATTTTATATAGTTTTTCGATGGATTTTACGCCTAAATTTTCCGTTGGCTCATGCAGCACAATAATATCCGGGTCTTGGAGATATATTTTTATAATCTCTACTATTTTTTTCTCTTCATTAGTTAGTTCACTAATTTTTTTCCTATAGTCTAATTCTATTTTTAACTCCTTTAAAAGATGGGAAGTTGTTAAATAGATCTGCTGCCAATCAATTAATGGCATCCCTATGGTTTTTTTAGGGTAATTCTTTAAGAATAGATTTTCTGCGATCGATAAATTATCAATCAAGCATGATTTTTGTAATAAAACTTTGATTTCTTCAATACCTTTTGAACAAAGCTGTGACGTGATATTCTGCCCTTTATAATAAATATCCCCCTGTATATTTTTTACAAAACCAGCAATAACATCAACAAAGGTTTTCTTTCCCACTCCCCGCTCGCCAACTAAAGCATGAACTTCACCAGGCATTAACATAAAGTTGATATTTTTTAAGATGTAGCCATCAAAATTATAAGCCGATAAATTTTCACATTTGAATAAACAATTTGTCATTATTTTTACTCCACAATGAGATCTTCCTTAGTAGATTAAGTGACCAACAATTAATTCCATCTTTTTATCATCTTACAATATATAATACGTTGTAATATATTATTTTCCTGCCATTTATGAGTTTTTAATATAATTATGGAAAGAAGTTGACTTTTTTATGATTCACTTTGCGCACTTCTAGACAAAAATCAAGCTAAAATCAGTTTCTATCAATTGAATGCTAAATATAAGAGGTGCGAAATATGAATTAAAATCATTGTTTACAGTAAAAAAGAGGGCTGCCTTCTCTTCAAAAGCAACCCCTTGTAGTATCGAACATTGCGCTTACAGCGCTAGTTTATAAATCTCCAAGATGTCTTTTCGCTTGAGTTTAACGAAATTACCTAGAGTCTTTGTATCTGAATTACTTGCTTTATCGGCCATCTCCTCCAAACGATCCGCTGGAATATTTAACTCTTTAAGGGTAGTTGGCAGTCCAATTTGGGTAAAGAAATTGGTCAAGCAATTAATTCCTTCCAACGCTGTGCGTTCCGGGTCCTCAAAAGCAAGCTCCGTGTTCCAAACTCTAGTCGCAAACTGTACGAAACGATCGATATTGTGATGGTATACATATTTCATCCAGGCGGGAAAGACAACGGACAGTCCCGCTCCGTGGGGCACATCATAAATCGCGCTTAATTCGTGTTCGATCGCGTGCGAACCCCAATCTCCGATTCTTCCTGTGCTTAACAGATCATTATGGGCAATGGTGCTAGCCCACATGATATCAGCCCTCGCTTCGTAATTGTTTGGTTCCTCCAAGACGATCGGCGCTTTGGTAATTAACGTTTTTAAAACAGCTTCACATAACCGATCTGTTAAGTCAACATGCTTAACATTAGTAAAATAGCGTTCCATGATATGGGCCATAATATCCGCGACCCCACACGCAGTCTGGTAAGGAGGAAGTGTAAAAGTTAATTCAGGATTCATAATTGCGAAAACTGGCCGAAGCAGTTCTACATTCAAGCCCAGTTTATACCACCCATCCTCATTCGTAATTACCAAACTCTTACTAGCTTCACTTCCGGCTGCTGGAATCGTTAAGATCACTCCTATTGGTAAAGTTGTTTCTGGTACAATTTCCCCAGCGATCAAATCCCAAACTTCTCCCTCGTATGGAACTCCTATGCCGATCGCTTTCGCCGAGTCAATAACACTGCCGCCTCCAACCGCCAAAATAGCATCAACTTTATGCTCCCGACAGATTTTAATCCCCTCATGAACTAGGCTTAACCTGGGGTTGGGCTGAACTCCACCTAATTCAATAAAATCCACCCCAGCCTCTTGTAATGACTTTACCACTTTTTCGTAAAGACCAAACTTTTTAATGCTTCCTCCTCCATAATGGAGTAGCACTTTGCGACCTAGCTTTTTGGTCTCTGTTCCTACCTGCAGCTCAGATTCTTTTCCGAAAATAATCTTGGTAGGGCTCAAAAATTCGAAGTTTTCCATTATCTTTACCTCCTCATCTGAATTATCCATTTGTATAAAACAGGATAAAATTCCCTAGGTGAGGGGATTGTCTAATTACGGAAATTCCTCACTCAAAATATATTGTGATTTAAACTAAAATAAAATATAGAGATTAGACAATCCCTAGTGGGGCTATCAATATATTAATCTGAATTCGTGACATCTATAGACACCAGGGGAAATCGTGAAAGCTTGCGATAGCGTTTCCCCTGGTATAGATCGATTAGTCACGAAATCAGATATGTGGTCGAATTTTAAATAATTGAATTGTGCAATTCCTTAATCTGTATAAAAGCACGACTAGAGCCAGTTATACATAGACCCGAGGAACTCTAAAACTAATCCCGCATATAATCTCGTAATTAATCGTATCGAGCCAAGATGCTACTTGATCAACGGTAATCTGCTTAGCGCCTTGTTGACCAATTAATACCACTTCATCTCCCACTTGGACAGGGGCATCCCCTACTTCTACCATACACTGGTCCATACAGATTTTCCCCACAAGCGGATACTTCTCTCCCTTAATCAAAACCTCTGCTTTTTCGGAGAGCGCTCTGCTCCAACCATCGGCATAGCCAATCGGAAGAGTTGCAATGGTGGTCTCCTTCTTGGTATGATAGAACTGTCCATAACTAATTCCGGTCCCAACCGGGACTCTTTTCACTTGAACCACCTTAGTTTTAAGGGAAAAAGCTGGTTTTAAAGCAAGTCGGCTCTGCTTACTCTCTGGTGAAGGATAAAGTCCATAAATAATAATTCCTGCCCGCACCATATCAAAGTAACTAGCGGGAAGATTAATTATTCCTCCGCTATTCGCTAAATGTTTAAGCGGAAACTTTATACCCTCACTATCAAGGTGAAAAAGCAAGTCGCGGAAAGTAGCCAATTGCTTTTCGGCATAATTAAGATCAGGAGAATCGGCTGTGGCAAAATGAGAGTATATCCCGTCTACTTTAAGCCGGGGTAAAACCAAAATTTTTTTGATTTCTTCCCTCGCTGCTTCCGGACGAAAACCAACCCGCCCCATTCCGGTATCAATCTTAATATGGATCTTCATCTCCACATTGTGGCGGCAAGCTTCTACAGAGAGGGCTTCGGCGCTTTCTCTCATCGTAATAGTACTAACTAGGTTATAATCGCAAAATGTTGCTGCTTGTTCTGGTAATAGCGGGCCAAAGACCAGGATATTGGTTTTTAGCCCCGCTTGGCGCAGAGCTATTCCTTCTTCTGGGGTCGCCACTCCAAACCAGTCGATTCCTTCTTCCATCGCGATCTGGGCTACTCTAGCCGCGCCATGACCATAGGCTTCCGCTTTAAGCACTGCCATAATTTTAATCTCGGGACCAATTAACGCTTGAATCCTTCGAATATTCTCTCTGATCGCTTTTTCTTCAATCTCCACCCATAGCGGACGGATGATACCATTGATCCCATCTAACACTTTACTCCCTCATTTCACCTTAAAGTCCGAGGAATTCGCGGCAACAGATCGCCGGCGAGGAGCCCGGTTGTTCCGATCTCCGCGGCCGCCAGATCCCCTGCTTTTCCATGAAGATAAACTCCAGCTACAGCAGCTTGTACAGGAACTACCCCTTGCGCCAGCAATCCTCCGATCATTCCGGCCAGAACATCCCCTGTTCCACCAGTCGCTAAAGCCGGGTTACCCGTTGAATTAATATAGATAGGTTCTCCCTTGCTACTCACTAAAGTAGCGGCACCCTTCAAAACCAAAGTAACATCCCATAAGTCAGCTTTTTCCCGTACTAACCCTAACCGATCGGCCTGGACCTGGCTGGTAGTAAGTCCACTAAGACGTCCCATTTCTCCCGGGTGGGGAGTAAGCAGTAATCGTCCCTTAACTGTTTGCCACCAATCTTCCATAGTCGCTAAGAGATTAAGGGCATCCGCATCCAATAACCGAGGAATACCTTCCAAACAAAGAATAGTTTTCAAAAGCTCCGCACCATCAGCGTTGGTGGAGAGTCCCGGACCAACAACAACTGCCCGGTAATCTTCCCATTTCAACTGCGACCAAGGTTTAACCATTAGTTCCATCGGCTTTTCGGGAAGAAGCATCCCCTCTCGAACTCCAAGTGTCACCAGACCAGCGCCACTTCTCAGTCCAGCTAGACCCGTTAACACCGGCGCGCCAGTCATTCCCGGACAGCCCCCGATGACTAATAGATGACCATGATCTCCTTTATGAGCCTCTGGTTTCCTCCTTGGTAATATTGTTTGGATTTCTTCCGGAGCTAAAGAATAAAAAGAGGCTGCAGTTCCCTCCAGCAATGGGGTAGGAAGATCAATCGGGTCTACTATGATCTCTCCGGCATGCTCCCGTCCTGGATAGACCATCAAGCCAACTTTTGGCAAACCAAAAGTAACAGTAAGTTCAGCCCTCACCGCCGGTCCGTTAATTCGACCCGTATCCGCTTCTACTCCTGAAGGGATGTCCACTGCCACCACTGGCGCGCTACTATTATTAATTACCTCAATGGCAGCTGCTAAGTCACCAGAAACTTTTCCTTTAAATCCTGTTCCTAGTAAAGCATCCACCACGAGAGAAAAGGATAATAAAGGATTTGAAAGCAGGGCTGACCATGAAAGCGCATTAATCCCTAAACCAAGAGCCATCATCCTGTTTTGTTGAGCAGGTGGAGGTAATTCCCCTTCCTCTTCCGGCTGGAAAACAGTAACGGCAAAACCAGAGCGATTAAGAAGACGGGCTAAAGCCCAACCATCCCCCGCATTATTTCCTTTCCCACAAACAATAGCCACTTTCCCCGGGACAAACCGGGAACAAATTTCTCTCCATAAAGCCAAAGCAGCATGTTCCATTAAGAGTATCTCCGGGTAATGAAATCCTTCCATTGCGAGCCGGTCAATAGTCCTCATTTCATGAGCGGTTACCACTTTCATTCTTGCTTACCCTCCATTATAACCTGGGCGACCGCATACTCCTTACAATGAGAGATCGTAAGATGAGTTTTGGTCACCCCTATACTATCAAGATAAGCGACGAGCTTCTCTGAAAAATGGAAATAAGGGGCGCCCAAAGGATTATTCTTCACCTCTACCTCCTGCCATTTAAAGCCCCGAAATCCGGTCCCCAAAGCTTTAAAAAAAGCCTCTTTAGCAGCAAACCTTCCTGCTAAGCGGTAGGCAATAGTTCCACATGACTCCAATTCTTGGGGAGTAAATACCCGTGTTAGAAGCGGCTGGCCACGTCTTTTCAGGATTTTTGAAAACCTTATTACTTCAACTATATCTATCCCTATCCCTTTAATCATGTAAAACTCCTTTGCGAGGGATCCCAGTGGGGATCTGGAGCGCCAAACTTTTTGTAGAAAGAAGGGGAGACATTCTCAAATCCTACCTGTTTATAATATAAAAGAGGTTCTGTTCCTCCCGCTAGAAAATAACCACCCATTCGTAGAGACTGGTTAAATTTCATATATAGTTTATTCTTTGCTTCTTCAGTGAAGTAAATGACAACATTTCGACAGCTAATGAGATCTAGCTCTTGAGGAAAAGGATCGCAAAGGAGATTATGCCTTTTGAAGATAACTTTCTTTTTTATGCTATCACCTAAAAAGAAGAGTTCTTCTTCTTGACGAAAATATTTTTTCAGCAACTCGGGGGGCAGACTTTTCACTTCATGTCGAAGATAAACACCTTTCTTCGCCTTCTCCAAAACTACCTGGTCAATATCGGTCGCAATGATTTCAGCTTGAGTGCTCGCTTGCAATTCCTGTAAGATGATGGCAATCGAGTATGGTTCAGCCCCATTTGAGCATCCCGCTGACCATATTTTAATTTTCCTTGATGCTTTCAACAGTTCTGGCACTATTTTCTCCCAAAGTTCCATAAAACGATCAGGGTTGCGGAAAAATTCCGAGACATTAATCGTCAGCTTTTTGACAAATTCCTGGTAACGGTGGGCATTAGTCTTTAACTCTTTCAAATACTGATCGTAGTCGGCGATCCCCCATAAACTCATTAAGGAATGGATCCGTCTATCCATTTGTTGGCTTTTATACAGTGATAGATCCGTCCCACAAAGTTGTGAAACTTCTTTTTTAAATTCTTGATAGGTAAGGGGCATTGTTTTTTTATCATCCTTTACTTAGATAATGCCTTCGAGGCTTGTCGAGGCGCCTGGCTTTAATATTCATCACTTCATGTCTATAGCGGTAACCAGCGCGAACGACTAACCGATAAAAGGTTTTTAGCTTTTATTTATTCGACGATGACAGCGTTTTTCCCTTTATCCTCTCACTTAGCTTAAACCTTAACTTACTTAATCACCTTTTTTAGGTTCAATATGGACAACAGTTTTAGCCTGATATTTCTCCGCCAGCATTTTCTCCACAATTTCTGAGAGATCATGGGCAGTAATTAGCGACATCTGCTCATCGACTTCCACATGTAAAGAAATTTCCTGGTGAGTTCCGTAATCATGCACCTGTACTTGATGAACCTCCTCAATCCCGGCAACAGACTTCGCCTGTTTACAGATTTCTTCAATCATCAGCTCAGAAGGAGACTGTCCCAATAATCGATTCCCGGAGGAAACGGCAAAATCATAACCAGTATAAATAATAAGGGCAGATACAACTACTCCTAACAGCGGATCAACCCAAGTTATCCCGAAAGCGGCAACCACATTACCGATCGCCACTAAAACAGAGGCAATGGCGTCACTACGATGATGCCAAGCATCGACCTGCAATGCAGAGGAATCAATGGTTTCCCCTAACAACCAGGAGAATTTAGCCATCCATTCTTTAGAAACCGCGGAAATCAAGAGAATAATAAGAATTTCCCATCCGCTCTCGACCTTTAGTGGATGGCGGAAACGAAGGAGCGATGCTTTAAGAAATTCCGCACCAGTAAGGATTAGTAAAATTGCAATCACGAGAGTGGCAATAATTTCTAGCCTGCCGTGACCATAGGGGTGTTCCCGGTCTGGTCCCTTACTACTGAATTTAAACCCAAAAAGAACGACAATAGAAGAAATGACATCGGATAAGGTATGAAAAGCATCGGCGATGATCGAAATACTCCTGGCGGCAAGACCACTGAAAAGCTTAAGCGCAAACAGCGCCAAATTGCCAATGATACTGACCCACGCCTCAAGGCTGCCGTAGAGGAGACGAGAGTCCATATTGCCTTTTACAGCTTTTTCTTCTACAAATTTTTTCTGTAACCACCTGGAAAACCTATCCATAAGCAGCCCTCCCTATTTGTGCTTAAAAATAGTAAAAAAAAGCCCGTGGGATGGATGGTTGCGTCCCACAGGCAAAATGGCCTGCTGCTCCTAGCTTGAGCCCGGTTATGATAACCTGTTCGCATTACAGCCTTTCTATTAGTATATTATACTAATCTCCTACTTGATGTGCGAAACATTATGGATGTAAGAATTATAATACCATAAAACTTAAAAGATAATCAACTGATCAAGACTACGTTTCGGAACATGATGCCCCTGCTTGTCATCACGCCAGTATCTAATGTCTCCATTCTCTCCTACCTTTTCCAGAAATACTTTTTCTTTCGGGCGACCAAGAGCCAGTACTAAAAGAATTTTTAAATATTCAGGTATACTGAGCGCTATTCGTAAACCTTCACGCTCTACTGACCCTAGAATACAACCTCCCAATCCTGCTTCCACCGCTCCTAACAGTATACTTTGGGCCACAATTCCCTGATCGCACCCAAAATTTTCACTAATCCTGGTATCCCCAAGGATAATTATATAAGCGGCAGGCCGCTCACCCTCCACCGGTCCCTTCCAAGCGGCTAGGTAACCCGCCCAGTGGAGATGAGGAAAGATAAGAGCATTCCGTTCAGGGGTTGAGGACAGCATATATTTTAAAGGTTGTCTATTAGCAGCCGATGGAGATAGACGGGCCAAATCCACCAAGCCTCTTAAGGTCGCCTCAGCAACAGGTTCGTTTTCATAAAACCGGCGATAGCTCCGGTTTTTCAAAATTAAATCTCTAATCATGATAACCGCCTCCCTAAGAAATTTAGTGTTTTTTAGTCAAACAAACCACCTAAAAAGACTTGAAGCTTAGTTCTAATCGGCATAAAATAGATATGAGCATTTAATTCTTCTGTAAATTTCAGCGCCTGTTTAGCGAAACGGAGATTCCATTCCAAAGTAGGCTCAAACCCGGCAGGGAAAATCAGATGGTTTTTTGTTTCCCAGTAGTTAACAGATTTTTCCGAAGTAACCGGTGATACCCCCCAAAACACCTCTAACCCTTGGAGCATCTCTGCATATATTTGCATCAATCTTAAGTCAAAAAAAGGCTGGGTAAAAAACCCGTCTGCCCCGGCATCAAGCTTTCTTTTAATATTATCATACTCCATCCTCATACTTGTCCGGTACTGATCGATAGCCGCATAAACTTTTATCTGCGGATGTTCTCTTTTAAATTTTCTGATCAGGTCAATACTATCTGATGGATAAATCTTTCTACTCATATCCTGTGGCGGATCTCCAGTTAAAACCAATACTTCTTCGATCCCTAATTCCTGTAAATGCTCGGCAAAAGGTAACGGTTCTTTCAGATCAAGATCAATCGCTCGTAGATGGGGAATAACTTTTTCATAATATTTTTTTACATAGCGACAACCATCCCAACTTCGCAACTGAAAACGGAGCAAGTCGGGGATATTCACCGTATCAATCTGGGGAAAGCCGGTTCTCACTAACTCTAAATCACTCTGCAGCGATTCTCTGCTCCGAGGCACCAATTCAATTGATATCCGTCCCAATCTCTGGTTTCCTCCTTTTCACCTCATTAAAAGTAATTAATAGGCTACGAGTTGTGACAGCGAGCAGAACGATTGTTCCACCGGCTAGCGCCCAAGATCCTGGCGTTTCCCCTATTAAGATAAATACCCAGATGGGGTTAAGAATTGGTTCGAGCAAAGGGATAAGAATTCCTTCCATGGCCGAAACATGCTGCAATGCTTTAGAATAGAAGATATAGGATAAACCAATTTGAAATACGCCCATAAACAACAAAACTAACCAGCCCCGGATGTCTGGGTAGGGCCCAGTTATAAAAGGGATAGTAACAAGCGCTGCTATAATGTTTCCTAATAAAACCGATTCCACCGGGGAACCGTCTTTCTGTTTTCGCAGCAGCACCGCGACGAGGGCAAAAGTAACCCCGCTAATCACCGCAACCACATTGCCCCAGAAGGCGCCTGGCGCTAGTTGTTCTTTAAAAAATAACCCCATTCCAAAAAAAACGAGGATAATCGTAATCCAATCGATCCAGGTGCTTCTCTCCCCCAGGAATAAGCGGGCGAAGACCACCCCATAAATCGGAGCCGTATACTGGAGTAAAATGGCATTAGCTGAAGTAGTCATTTTATTTGCTACCACAAATAAAATAACAGTGGCGGCATACGCAAACGCCGTTCCCCATTGCACTAGTGACCGGTTAAACTTCGGTCGTTTAGCATAAGCCCACATCAGTACAGAAGCAATTGCGCTACGTGTTCCCGCAATCGCTAATGGATTCCAGTTAACCATTTTAATCAGTATTCCACTGGTACTCCAGAGAGTAGCAGTACAAATCAGCAAGATAATAGCTTTTTTCCGTTCAGAACTGCTATTTGTTGATAAAGAAGTATTCATCTTACTTGCCCTTCCCTTCTCATCTATAGAACTAAGATCTTATCATCAAAATGTAGCAAAGTTTTATACGACACCTCAACAGTAATTACTTGAGCTCGTGTTTGTTAATGATTACAACTTGATATTCCCCACTATCGGTCCGGATCATTTTGACTAGTAAAGCAACTTTATGATCCTGATTTAGTAACTCCCAATAAAAGTTAGCATTCTCCTCAATCTTACTAAACAGTTTTACCAGATAGGGCTCTCCTTTAAATGAAGGGAGAGGGTCTCCATTGTCTTCATAGGTATGAAGGCAATGGCCATAACCTGGAATGGCTTGAGGATAATTAAAGAAAATCCTGAGCGGATACTGGGGATTGTTATTAGTTGTTTTTAATATCGATAGCTGGTAAGCATTCTCTTGGTTGTCGAGATTAATTATTCCAGAAATCCTTGGGGTATAATTCGGAGAATCAGGTTCAAATGCTCTAGTATTTAAAGCGTTTTCAAAAGAACCGTTGGCTTTTAGATGTTGATAAATCGTATCGGTTTGGTCTCCATTAGAGACAATATGGGAATTCTCAAAGAATTTTACCGGGTAATAAATAATTAAGGAAGGATCTGTCACTTTCCGCTCATCAAAAGCCTTAGTCTTCACAAAACCATCCTCTTGCACAAACAAACGGTTACGACTATTTTCACTTCTTCCCATTAACCAATAAATCTGCACCATATACTGAGCATCAGGAGTTAATCCCTGAATTATCCCCCGTCCCGGATAAACGTTTTCTTCAAGTTTCTTCATATTAAATAAAGCAATTGAATTAAAACTCATTAACGGTCTCCCCCTTTTATCTAAGGCTGATCGAGACGCCTGGCTCTGATTGACATCACTTCACGTGTACAGGCGGTAGCCAGCGTGAACGACTACCTAAACTGCTCTTATTGTTTTGACATCAAGGCGCTTTTCCCTTTAGTAATGGCCGATTTTTAATCAACTTTTCACTCGGTAAAGTAATAGTAAGCTTTTTCAAAAAGCCCAATAGTGTAAGTATATCATCTTTTAAGCCCCTTTTCTATCTAGACGACGCCCTACTCAATTATCATCGTTATCCCTAATGCCTGTCTACTTTTACCTTCTTGATTATGGCGCTTATTTATGTTAGATTAAAAGTAATCCTATCGCATTACTTGGTTTAGAAAGGAGTCTTAATACCTTGCTTGTTTCTTCCAGAGGACGCTACGGTTTACGGTCAATGGTCGACATGGTGATCAATGCTAAAAATAGCCCAGTGCCGTTAAGGGCAATCGCTGAACGCCAAGGAATCTCTGAGTCTTATTTAGAACAAGTCTTTGCCATCTTGCGTAAAGCTGGCCTCATCAATGCCATTCGTGGTTCTTACGGAGGTTATGTTCTTGCTAAACCACCAACTGAAATTACTGTGGGTGAGATCCTGCTTGCCCTGGAAGGACCGCTCGTGCCTGTAGATTGTGTTCAGGATGGCAAAAATGTCCACTGTGAAAGAAGAGATATCTGTCTTACTCAGCCCTTCTGGAAAGAACTATCTGATAAAATTGGAGAAGTCCTCTCCTCTACGACCCTGCAAGACCTAGCAAACCCAGACCATAAGTCTATTTAAAACAGCCTATGAGTCGTTTATCATGATTCTGATATTTGTTACCTAAACCAGTTGATCGTTATCTCACTTCAAAACCTTGTTCCCAAATAATTTCTTTAATCTTGTCGAGACTAACCAGATCAGAATCAAATTCAACTTTTGTGCTTTTTCTCTTCACATCCACTTTCACATTTTTTACGCCTTCTAAAACTGCAACTGCATTTTCAATGTTTAACACACAATGTGGACAAGAAACTCCTTCAACTTTCAGCTCAACTTTTTGTCTTCCGATTTTAAACATCCCCCTATTAAACTCCCTTTTAATTTTACTAAAACTAGTTTTCCCCATAAATCCTGTTCACTCTCAGTACCTTTCATTGACGGGAAACTTTCCTTTATGCTATTATAAAATAACCTAGTATTATGATAGGAATTCAGGGAGGGTATTAACATGAAAAAGATCGCCAAACAGATTACAGATTTAATAGGAAATACTCCCTTGCTAGAGTTCTCAAACTATAATCGTTTGTTAAACCTTAAAGCCTGTATTATTGGGAAACTTGAGTATTTTAACCCGGCCGGAAGCGTAAAAGATCGGGTAGGATACGCAATGATTATAGCGGCTGAGGAACAAGGACTGCTCACTAAAGGGAGCGTAATAATCGAACCAACAAGCGGAAATACAGGGATCGGATTAGCCCTGGCTTCTACCGTTCGCGGTTATAAATTAATATTGACCATGCCTGACACTATGAGCCTTGAAAGAAGAACCCTTCTGTCTGCTTTAGGAGCAACGTTGGTGCTCACACCTGGAACTGAGGGAATGAAGGGAGCTATCAAGAAAGCCCAGGAACTGGCAGCAGAAATTCCCAACTCCTTCATCCCTCAACAGTTTAAAAACCCAGCTAACCCAGAGGTTCACCGTAAAACTACCGCCGAAGAGATCTGGCGTGACACCGAAGGGGAAATCGATATTTTTGTAGCTGGAATCGGAACTGGAGGCACTATTACTGGCGTTGGCGAAGTTTTAAAGGAAAAAAAACCTTCCATCAAAATAATCGGTGTTGAACCCGATGGTTCTCCGGTTTTATCTGGAGGGCAACCAGGTCCTCACCAGCTCCAAGGGATCGGCGCCGGTTTTCTTCCCGAAATTCTTAACAGATCGATTCTTGATGAAGTCTTAACTGTGAGCAATGATGATGCTTTTCAGACCGCCCGCCAGCTTGCTCATACTGAAGGAATTCTAGTAGGTATTTCAGCTGGAGCAGCAGTTTTTGCAGCCACTAAGGTCGCTGAACGCCCAGAACATAAAGGGCAAACAATAGTGGCGCTCCTTCCCGATGGCGGCGAACGATACCTTTCCACCCCTCTTTTCCAGCCCAACTAGGCTAATAACCAGTTACTATTTTATAAAGCTCACTTAAGCAAATATAAACCCCAAAAACCCTGTTCTTGGGTTTTTGGGGTTTATATACTTACAGATCTCTCCAACTTTATCGTCTACAACCGCCCTGACCTCTCCCCCTACCCGTGCCGGTATTATTTCTTCTTCCATTTCCACCGTTTTGACGGTATGAATTAAGCTGGGTTAATTGTTCTTCCGTTAATAAGCTACGGCAACTGTTTTGATGAGAGGTTCTCAATTCATACATTTCCTTTCTGAGCTCATTAAAACGGTTGATTTTCTGTTTCATCAGATTTTGATCGGGGTTCTGCTCTAATGATAATTGTCTTAATTCAAAATGAAGGGCTTGCAATTCATCTCTGAGCTGCTGATTCTTCTTAAAATGCTCTGTTTGAAGTTTTTTTAACTGCTCTCGTTGTTCTTTTGTAAGGTTCAAGCGATTTATTGGTCTTGAAAGATCCTCTGCGGTCAACATTCTTGGCCCGCTTACCTTCCCCAAAAACGGAGCAACCCCCTCCGCCACGACCATTACTCCTAGTACCAAAACGACCAGCAATACCAGTCCCATTATTAAGCGTCTCTTCATCTTTTAATCTCCTTTCAGAGTTTTCCCTATTATAACTGATAGTTTTGAAGAAGGTATGAAGAGCATAGGAAGATATGACGGGGTAAAACTTTTAGGACAATCGAGACTCAATTTTAATTTCTGAGTCCGGTTCTAATTCATAAATAGCGTTTATCCTTGGGCCAGTGGAAAATTGGATCGTAATCTTTTTAGAAGTAACATCCACAACCACCGCTTCTTCATTAGTATTGAGCGCAACCACACTACCTACCGGGTAAAAAGCGGCAGTTTCAATCATGGCCTCTACTACCTCAGGATCGTATTTTTCTGGAGTATTCTCTTTAAGTTCGCGGATTGCTTCATGGCTCCACAACGCTTTCCTATAAACCCGTTCCGAAGTCATCGTTTCATATGAATCAGCTACTGCCACGATTTTCCCATAAAGATGAATGTCGTTACCAGAAAGACCTTTAGGATAACCGCTACCATCCATTCGTTCATGATGTTGATAAGCGGTATGAGCTACCAGAATACTTAACTCGCGTGAACTTCTTAGTAAGCCAAATCCGTATTTGGGATGCTCTTTGACCTCTGCCATCTCTTCTTCAGAAAGTCGTCGGCGTTGAGAAAAGATTTGTGGATCAATACAAACCATCCCTAAATCATGGAGCAACGCCCCAGTAGCCAATTCTTTCATTTTATCTCTGGCTAGTCCCAACTTTTTCCCAATTATGGTAGAAATAACACAAACATTTACCGAATGAAGATAATAATAATTATCATGATTTTTTAAATCCATGATATTAAAGAGAACAGTAGGATTCGACAAGATTTCATCAAGAATATAATCGATTACTTCATTCACTTGTTTAATGTTTAACTGTTGGCGCTTAGACGCTTTGGCAAAAGACTCCTTGACACTCAGAATAGCTTCTCCCGTTGTTTGATCGCTAATCGAAGTGGTAAAATCGGTCTGCTTGCCATCATCCTGATACACATATAAACGTTCATAACCCATGGCGCGCAACCGCTCAAGATATGTTTTTGAAAGCTTCACTCCGTTTGATAATAATACTCGACCATCGGAATTAAAAATAGGTCTGGCTAGACGCATCTCCTCTGAGATTTCATCTAAAGGTAAGTATCTCATTCCATAACACCCGCTTTGCACAATTACTTGATTTTCAAAATCTATTTACGTTAAAGCTGCTAATTTTCGAGAATTGGTAGTAGCTATTTTAAGGAAAATTGGAAGACCCCTTCTTTAATAATCTCTGAGACTGTAGGGTGGGGAAATACTACTTTTTCAATCTCATCAACCGTCATCCTTTTTTCAATCATCAGTCCGACTCCATAAATAAGTTCCGAGGCGTATCTGGAAATCAAGCTCATCCCCAGTAATCTCCGATCCCTTTTATCCATAACAAGCTTACAGATGCCATCTCCACCTTCATTTTCGGCTAAATACCTTCCACTATAGCGCATCGAGGTTTTAACAACTTCACATTCAATCCCTTTTTTTGCTGCCGATTCTGGAGTCTCGCCCACAGAAGCTACCTCCGGCTCTGTATAAATCACTGATGGAATCGAATCATAGTTTATGCTTTCATTACCGCCCAGGATATTATTGATACAAACTTCCGCTTCCCGATAGGCTGTATGAGCTAACATCGAACGTCCATTTACATCCCCAGCCGCATAGACCCCAGGTCGACTTGTGCGACCAAAATCATCCACCTTAAGGCGACCGTTTTCCTCCACTAAGCCGATCTTCTCCAGTCCTAAACCAGTAACAAATGGTTTACGTCCTACACTCAAGAGCACTGTCTCGGCCTCTATAAGCTCAGTGAGGCCATTAGTTTCAAATTGAACCGCTCCCTCTTTAACTGCAGTTACCTTAGAATTTAATTTAAACTCCACACCCTTCTTTCGGTAATTATTCAAGAGAATTTCTCCAATTTCGCGCTCTGTCTCTCCACCAATATGATCCAACATCTCAATAATAGTTACTTTACTTCCGGCAGTATTAAAGTAAGCCACCAATTCCAGTCCAATGGCGCCACCCCCGATCACCACTAATGATTCAGGGATTTTCTTTAGATCAAAGATTTGCTCGCTGGTTAAGACATAATCTCTTTCAAGCGCTTCCGTCATTCCAATTATCGGAGGAATAACCGGTACCGACCCAGAAGCAATTAAGAGCTGTTTACCCGTATATTGACTTTCAGCAGCCTTAATCGTAATTCCAGCGTGATTTATTCCTACTATTTCCCCAGTATCCTCTATCAGCGTGACATTATTCTTTTTAAGTTTGTTTTTCACCCCGGCCGTGAGAATTTTCACAACCTTGTTTTTTCGCTCAATTACTTTGAGGTGATCGAAGCTGATCTGCTCTGCTTTAACCCCATAATCCATCCCTCGTAGCGCATAATCGAAGATTTTTGCCGAATGAAGCAAAGTTTTAGACGGTACACATCCTTCATTTAGACAGACCCCACCCACAAAGCGCTTTTCCACTAAGAGCGTTTTCAATCCGGCTCTTCCCGCTAAAGCAGCAGCATGATACCCGGCTGGACCACCACCAATAATCACTAGGTCAAATTGCAAAATAACTTCTCTCCTTTAAGTCGACGTTCACGCAGGTTACCACCCACAGAAAATAAAATAGAGATGTTCACCCTACTAGGGCTAATATTGGTAAGCTCACTAACGAGGGACGAGCGAGGAGACGCATTCTCTAGACGAGCTTTTTACGTTGTCTTATGATTTAATTATCCAGATACAATATATTGATAGCCTAATACCAGTCAAACACTATATATTGTATTGGGATCTTTTAAAAAGGATACAACGCAAAAAGCTTTAGACAGGTATAGCTTTCACCAAATCACCGTAAGTTATTTTGACGATCCAAAAACATAACCCCTTAAATACTATCTTTAAGTAAAACCTTAATCCTGTAGAACCTGCGCTGCCAGATAAGAACTCCGCACAAAAGGACCAGCCGTTACATAACTGAACCCCAGATCTTCTCCGATCGCCTTATAGTGAGCAAAAGTCTCTGGGGATATATACTCTACTACCGGATAATGTTTACTAGAAGGCGCCAAATACTGACCCATGGTCAGTATTTCACAACCTACCTCCCGCAAGTCCTCAAAGACACGGATTAACTCCTTCTCCTTCTCACCAAGTCCCACCATAACCCCAGATTTAGTAAGCATCTTGTGCTTAATCGTTTTTACCTGAGCCAAAAGCGCCAGCGAACGATGGTAATCTGCCCCTGGACGAACTTCAGGATAGAGACGGGGAACAGTCTCGATATTATGATTAATAATCTCTGGTTCAGCCTCCACCACTATACGAAGCGCATCTTCACTGCCTTGAAAATCAGGGATTAAAACCTCCACCGTTGTTCCCTCATTCAACCTTCTAATTGCTCTAATGACAGCCCCAAACTGACTTGCCCCCCCATCCGGCAAATCATCCCTAGTCACGGAGGTTACAACCGCATGTTTTAGTCCGAGTTCAGCTACTGCTTGAGCTACTCGCCACGGCTCATCTTCTTCTAGTGGCAGCGGTGTTCCTTTTTCTACATTACAGAACAGGCAATGGCGGGTACAATATTTCCCCAGAATCAAAAAGGTTGCCGTTTTCTTACTGTAACACTCCATTAAATTAGGACAGCGAGCTTCCTCACAAACTGTATGTAACGAAAGCTTGTTTAATAAGGTCTCAACTTCCTTTTTCTCTTGATTAGCTTGAATCTTCAGCTTCAACCATTCCGGTTTTCGTAATTCCATTGACTCACTCCAATAAAAATCTTGCCGCAAAAAAACTTAGCTCCTTTGCAGAACGAAACGTTGTCTATAATAGTATCGGCATCTTCGCACAGATTTTTACCAACTTTTTTCTAAAAGGCAGAAAAAAAGAACCGGTTCTATTTTTGAACCGGCTATTTTCTGCTTAAATTCGATACACCTTACTCTCAGGAAGGAGACGAACTTGTGAATCGTTTAGTAGCTTAATCGCGCAATCAATCTCTTCAACTCTAAAAATAACAACTGCATTCTCTAACGATTTCCCGACAAAGGCGTACATATATTCAATATTAACCTTTTTTTCCTCCAGATCTTTAAGCACTCCGGCTAGACCACCAGGTTTATCTGGAATCTCAACGGCTATAACCTCCGTCTCGCTCACTGTTAAGCCTTCCCTTTTTAAAACTGCCAAGGCTTTTTGCGGATCGCTAACAATGAGGCGTAGGATTCCAAAATCGGCAGTATCAGCAATGGAAAGCGCTCTGATATTGATCTGGTTTTCTCCCAGTATTTTGGTAACATCAGCTAAACGACCAGCTTTATTCTCTAAAAAGACCGAAATTTGTTTAACTTTCATCCTCTTCCTCCCTTAGCAATAGTTCCCAACCAATTATATTTTACTATATGACGGGTTAATAAACAATTACCCCTTATAAACATCTCGTTTATCAACGACCCGCTTAGCTTTTCCTTCACTCCGCGGAATTGTTTTCGGTTCCACTAATTTGACTCGGACACCGATTCCTAAGGTACTTTCAATCTTCTGCTTGATTTTTACACCTAAGCTTTCCAGTTTTCGCACTTCACTTGAGAACAACTTCTCCGAAACCTCAACCCAGATCTCGAGATCATCCAAATTGCCCTTGCGGTCAACCACCAATTGATAGTGAGGAGTAGCGTCTCCATTTTCTAATAAAACACTCTCGATCTGAGAAGGAAAAACATTCACTCCCCGAATGATTAACATATCATCGGTTCTTCCTAAGATCCGATTCATCCGCGCCATTGTGCGCCCACAATCACAAGCTTCCGGATAAAGTAAACTCACATCCTTAGTACGATAACGGATAATTGGAAAAGCTTCTTTGGTTAGCGTGGTGAAGACCAACTCCCCTTTTTCCCCATAGGGAAGTGGTTCTCCGGTAAGAGGATCAATTACTTCCGGTAAAAAATGATCCTCACAAATATGCAAGCCGTTTTGCTCTTGACATTCAATGGCTACCCCTGGGCCAATAATCTCAGATAAACCATATATATCATAAGCCTTGATCCCTAATTGCTCTTCAATTTCTTTCCGCATATTCTCAGACCAAGGTTCTGCCCCTAAAATCCCAGCCTTCAGAGGAAGAGCACGCAGATCTATCCCCTCTTCCGCAGCGGTTTCCGCCATATATAAAGCATAAGAAGGGGTACACGCCAAGAGCGTAATCCCAAAATCTTTCATTACCTGGATCTGTCGTTTAGTATTTCCTCCTGAGATCGGCACCACTGTAGCCCCAACAAACTCAGCTCCATAGTGCACGCCCAGCCCGCCTGTAAACAACCCATAGCCATAAGCGACCTGGATACGATCACGAGGTCCTCCGCCGGCGCTCGTGATACTTCTAGCCATTACCTCCGACCAGGTTTTAAGATCGTTTTTTGTATACCCTACAACTGTCATCTTACCGGTTGTTCCTGATGAAGCATGAATTCTAACCACTTCGTCCATCTCCACCGCAAACAAGCCAAAAGGATAATTCTCCCGCAGATCTTCCTTGGTAGTAAAAGGAAGATACTTGAGATCGGATAAACTTCGAATATCATCTGGTTTTACTCCCTGTTTCTTCATTTTATCCCGGTAAAAAGAGACATGATCATAAATCCGCTGTAAGGTTTCTTTTAGTCTTTTAAATTGTAACTCTTCTAAACGTACTCGCGACATACTTTCGTATTCCGGACTCCAGATCAACACCAACCACTCCTTTACTATAGTAAATTTAAGGAATTACATAAATCATTATCATGGCTCGTCGCAATTTTCATCACTTCACGTGTGCGGGCGGTAGCCAGCGTGAGCAAATAAATAAAAAAGCCCTTCGCCTCTATGCGAGACGAAAGACTAAACTTCCGCGGTACCACTACGCTTACCAAAAAAGTCACTTCACCACAGAGAAAAATACCCTCGATGGCTGTTCTCTGGTAACGGCGAAACAATCCCGGCTTAACCTACCACCCACCTGAATATGGGCTTCAGTCTGCAACTCCGAGGAGAACTTCACACCAGCTCCCGGGGCCTCTCTTCCACCATCAGAGGCTCGCTACACCCTACTTCCGGGCTACTTTTCCTCTTCATTGTTTTTACTTAAAATAATTTCTTGAATTATACCACAGCATAAAAAGATCGGCAAGGGGTTTTTTTCGATCAAGCTCTTCTTCATAACCCCAAGATCTCCCGCACCGTTCCCTCCATTGCTCCGGGATCAATGGTTCGGTAGTGAAGAGTAGGTTTAGCTTCCAAGCCTACCAGTCCTCGCGGTAGCTTAATTCCGATATACTCTGCAAGCTGTTTAAGAAGAGAAAACTCATCCTTGCTCTCTTCGACTTTTTCACCAAAGAGCGCCCGCGCCACTCCTGTATTAAACTTAAACGGGCTAGCCGTGGAAGCAATAACGGTTAGTCGTTGATCCCCGGTCTCCTGTAAATAATCGAGATATACTTTATAGCCTACCGCCGTATGGGGATCGATTAAATATTTAAACTGAGTAAACACCTCTTTGAGCGCTGAGGTCGTCTCCGCTTCGGTGGCAAAGCCTGCCCAGAAACTCTCCTGCAGTCGAGCCCTTTGTTCGATAGTAAGGCAATAACTCCCCTGTTCCCGCAAGTCTTCCATATAAGCGGTAACTGCCTGGTGATCTTGACCAACAAGCTCATACAAAAGTCGTTCAAGATTGCTTGAAACAAGTATATCCATTGAAGGTGATAGCGTCTGGTAAAATTGACGATTACGGTTATATTCACCCGTCTTAATAAAATCGGTTAACACATGATTGCAATTAGAAGCACAGATTAACTTATAAAGTGGCAGCCCCATCTTTTTTCCATAATAGGCTGCCAGGATATTACCAAAATTACCGGTCGGAACTACTAAATTAAAGGTTTCCCCCCAGGCTAGTTGGTTGTTTTTAACTAAATCTCCCCATACTTTAAAATAGTAAACGATCTGAGGAACGAGACGCCCCCAATTAATGGAGTTAGCCGAGGAAAAGCTTTTCCCCGCTTCTGCCATCTCCTTATCCAAGTTGTCATCAGAAAAAAGAGTTTTGACTCCGGCCTGCGCTTGATCAAAATTACCTCTGACTCCTACAACATACGTATTTTCCCCTTCTTGCGTAATCATCTGTCTTTTCTGGATTACACTTACCCCGTCTTTAGGATAGAAAACAATTACTTTGGTCCCAACAACATCTTTAAAACCTTCTAAGGCGGCTTTACCCGTATCTCCGGAAGTCGCCACCAATAAGACGATCTCCTGATCAACACTGGTTTTTCTAGTTGCTGCCGTCAAGAGGTGAGGAAGTAACTGTAAGGCCAAATCTTTAAAGGCACAAGTCGGACCATGCCATAATTCCAGAAAACCAAGGTTTTGTCCGACCATTGTTATCGGAGTAATCTCTGGAGTATCAAAGTTTTCCCCATAAGCCTTCTCCGTAAACGTTCTAAGTTCGTCCCCAGAAAAATCAGTCAGATATAAACCAAGGATTTTCTGGGCTAATCGCTGATAATTTAACTCTGTGATTTCTGCTAACTCTTCCGGTAAAAAGAAAGGAAACTTTTCAGGTAGAAAAAGCCCCCCATCCGGGGCTAAGCCCATTAGAATAGCCTGGGCGGAAGTTACAGGGGTACTCTTTCCCCTGGTGCTTATATATTTCATCTTGATCTCTCCGCTTCAGAATCTAATCTTATCATGACTGGACAGAAAAACATCAATAGAGCGCACTTTACTCAGAATTTCTTAGAAGGAGCAAAGTAAGAAAAAGCCCGACAGAATTCTTTAGTCTCACTTTGGCGTCTCCCAATTCAACTCGACCCTTGAGTAAAAGGCGCAAAATGTAAGATTATTCTTGGGCTTATTTCAAACATTATTTAGTTAGGCTCCCCACTTACTCTCCTTTGACCCGAGAGACCGCTGACTTTGCCATTCTTACCTCCACTTTATCGGCAATTCGTAACCGGATATCCTCATCATCCAGTTCAATAACTTCTCCATGGATTCCACCCACAGTAATCACTTTGTCCCCTTTTTTCAAAGCATTGAGCATTTCATTACGCTTCTTTTGCTGCTTACGCTGGGGAAGAATCATTACTACCCAGAATATGCCAATCAATAAAAACATCCAAATTAATGAGCCCATTGGATTAGTCGCTTGGGGAGCTGCAGGGGTTTGTACCGCTAAGGTGGCAAGATAAACCATAACAATAACCTCCTTTTATTTAGCTTACCGATCAAACACCTTTGAACTTTATAAAATATTCGTAGTATAGTATACCACATCAAACAAAAAAATCCTACACCAACTTACTTTTCCTGGTTTTTAACCATAGTAATTTACGAAAAATTCTTCTTTGGCTTGGTTAAACTCTCCTGCTACCAGCGAAGCGCGGATCTTCTCCATCATCTTGTATAAAAAGAAAAGATTATGATAACTCACTAGGATCATTCCTAAGATTTCTTTGGCTTTAAATAAGTGTCTAAGATAGGCGCGAGAATAATTGCGACAGGTAGAACAAGAACAGGCTGCATCTAAAGGTCCAAAATCTCTGGCATATTTCGCATCACGGATAATCACCCTCCCTTTGCTAGTCATGGCTGTTCCATTCCGAGCAATCCTGGTAGGTAAGACACAGTCAAACATATCAATTCCTCTAGCCACACCCTCCCATAAAGCATCAGGAGAGCCTACCCCCATCAGGTATCTGGGTTTTCCCTCCGGAAGAAGGGGAACCGTATAATCTAAGACTTCATACATGATTTCCTTCGGTTCACCAACACTCAAACCCCCAATGGCATAACCCGGGAAATCGAGGGCTACCAACTCCTTCGCGCTTTTTTCCCGAAGATCCCGATAAGCCACACCTTGCACAATCCCAAATAAAGCCTGGTCACTTCGATTATGTCTTTCCCGACATCTTGCCGCCCATTTGGTCGTCCGTTCCTGCGCCTCGCGGGCTAATGTATAAGCAGAGGGGTAAGGTAAGCACTGATCAAAAGCCATAACAATATCTGCACCCAGATCCATCTCAATCTCCATTACCTTTTCCGGGGTAAAAAGGTGGGGAGAACCATCAATATGGGAACGGAAGAGTACTCCTTCTTCACTAACTTTAGTCAAAGAAGAAAGGCTAAAAACCTGAAACCCGCCGCTATCTGTTAAAATTGCTCCCGGCCAGTTCATAAAGGAGTGTAAACCACCGGCCTCTTTTATTACATCTTGGCCCGGCCTTAAGTATAGATGATAGGTATTACCTAAAATAATCGAGGCTCCAATCTCCTTAAGTTGATCGGAACTCATAGTTTTAACAGAAGCCTGGGTACCAACGGCCATAAAAACCGGGGTTTTAATTTCCCCATGCGGTGTGCTTAATCGACCTGCTCGACCGTGACATTCCCCGGATTTAGTTTCTACCGTAAATGTAAACATAAAAATCCTCCTGTGAAGATTTGAAAGACTCCCATATTCTATAAGATGAGCATGGCATCCCCAAAACTAAAAAATCGATAACGTTCTTTAACCGCTTCTTCGTAAGCGGCCAGGATTAATTCCCGATCAGTAAAAGCAGCGACCAGCATTAATAAGGTTGAACAGGGAAGATGAAAGTTAGTGACCAATCCATCCAAGACCTTAAACTTATAACCCGGATAAATGAAAATATCGGTCCATCCGGCGCCCGCTTTAATTCTCCCATCCTCCAGCGCTATCGTCTCAAGAGTTCGGGCCGAAGTTGTGCCTACAGCGATTACGCGCCGGCCCGCTTTTTTAACTGCAGCCACCTCTTGAGCTAACTCTTCGCTAACTTGAAAATACTCCGCATGCATTTGGTGTTCTTCAACCAGTTTTGTTTTAACGGGACGAAAGGTTCCCAAACCAACGTGAAGAGTAAGATATCCTATTTTTACCCCTTGGGCTTTAATCTTCTCCATCAGTTCCGGGGTAAAATGCAGACCCGCGGTAGGCGCTGCGACCGACCCCTCCTCCCTGGAATAAATGGTCTGATAACGTTCCTTGTTACGAAGAGGAACTTTAATATAATGAGGGAGAGGAACCTCCCCCACTTCAGTGAGCAGCCCTCTTAAGACCGCGCCTTTTTGCTTAAAGCATAAAACCCGTCCTCCATAGAGCGTTCGTTCTTCGGTAATCGCTTCAAGCTGACCCTCCGGTCCAAAACAAAGTCTCTGCCCTTGATGAATTTTCCGTCCTGGGCGAACTAATGCTTCCCACTTATCTTCACTAAGGGCTTTTAGTAAAAGCACTTCTATTCTTCCACCACCCGGTTGTCTTCTTCCCCACAAGCGAGCGGGTATCACTCTTGTATCATTAAAGACCATTAAATCGCCAGGTTGTAACCAGTCCACTATCTCCGGAAAACGGCAATGATGGATAGTTTTGTCTCTTCTCTCCAGCACTAACAACCGGGAGTGGTCTCTTTTTTCCAGTGGTTCCTGGGCAATAAGTTCTTCCGGAAGATGATAATCAAAATCTGCTACTTGCAAGTTGTTACTCCTTTTTATTTCCCTTGTTCTTATACTTTCCGTGTTTTTCTTTCTTTGTAAACTGTTTATAATTAGGTTTTTTGTTTGCGCTCTGCCCACTATCTTTCTTCTTATCTTTTTCCTTTTTGACCTTTAAGTCGATAGGATCTTTTCCCTGTTGTAAACCGGGAGCGGCAGAAAGTTGCTTGGTCTTCTGTAAGGATCTTACTCTTTCCTCCCCAGCTATGATCTTAGAATAGGAAGTAAGAGAAAGATATTCCCTACTCGGCGCCTGGTCTTTCAAAACCAGCAATTTTAAATCTTTAGTCTCCAGATTATCCTGAATCTTTTTATCCTCTCCTATCTTCAAAGGGGGCGGAGCGCACCCAGCGCCTACAGTTGCTTTTGGATTACAAATCGCTTGCGTTAAAAAGAAACAAAGAAAGAAGAATCCTACCAGACATAGACCACGAAAGTTATAACCAACTTCGATAAGTTGTCCATATACTTCTTCTCCAATGGTTGCGTTAGTATATAACCTGACTCTCTGAAAACTACCCTGGTTAGTCAGGAGAATGCCTTCGTTTTTTCCCCGTATTTCCAATAAAAAACCTTTGATTAGCTTCATGCGATCACCTTTCTTTTTGGCCCCTGATATAATCGGCGAGATAAGGAAAATCGCCGGTTTTTAAAAGACATAAAGTTACTAGAAATAAACGATGGTGTCTAAGGGTCTTCCTGGATAAGCCAAACCTCTGTGTCATCCAGGCATAAGGTAATATGCCCTCTTTGATCACCATCTCCCTTGCCAGCTGGCACTGGATCAACTCTTCTGCGATCCGAAACAGGTTTTCTCTGGTATCTTTATGTTTTGGGGAAAATTCAACCAGTTGATGAAAAGAAATCCCAAAGCGAGCAAGAACTTGCTTAAACTCTTCAATCTCCATCCGTCGCTCAAAGATCTCCATTTTTTTTTGATAAAGATCTTGCGACTCGATCACAAATATTTTCGGTTCTTCTTCTTCCAGCTCTTCACTGGAGAACAAGCCGCTCATCGGGATCTCTTTCCCTTTATGCCGCTGATGTCGAAAATAATCAATTAACCTTCGCCTGATTACTAATTTAGCAAACGATAGAAAAGAACGGTTTTTAACTGAACGATAACTATCAATAGCTTCGTTAAAAGCAATTAATGCCACACTATACTCATCATCAGTATCAGGATTTATATATCTCCTACTAGCAATCGCCGCTGCTCGTAAGATAAATGGATTATAATCCTGAATTAATGCCTCCCTGGCGTTTTGTTCGCCTTTCTTCGCCATCATCAGGAGGAAAGCTAACCTGTCTTGTCCATTGTTCATCTGTACACTACATTGTTGATTCACCTGATAATGCAACTCCTCAAAGTATTAATCTGTCCGCTCTGGTTCGGTATAACCTAATTCTTGTAGCATAGGAAGGGAGTTCCGCCAGTCTTTTTTGGTTTTTACCCAGAGATCCAGATAAACCGGTTTTTCCAGAAAAGCCTCGATTTTCTTCCGAGAGGCTTTCCCTATCTTTTTAAGGAGACTCCCCTCTCTCCCAATAATAATTTTCTTCTGCGAATCTCTCTCTACTAAAACCAGGGCCCTAATATAGATCTGGCCGGTAGACCTCTCCTCAAGCTGCTCAATAACAACAGCCGTAGAATGGGGAACCTCTTGTTCGGCGCAGACTAAAATCTCCTCGCGGATAAACTCCGAGATAATAAATGATTCAGAGCGGTCAGTAATCATCTCTTCCGGATAATACTGAGGTCCAACCGGCAACCACGCTTCTATTTTTTCTAGTAATAAAGGAAGCCCCTCCCCAGTTAAAGCTGAGATCTTTAACCACGGCCATTCTTCTGCTCCCACCCGGGAGAGAAACTCTTCTGGGTTAAAATCGGCTGTTAAGTCTATTTTATTAAATACTACCATCACTTTGGTCTTACTCTTTTTTAAAGCTTTAGCTACCCATTGATCACCTTTCCCGGGAGGCTGAGTAGAATCAACCAACCATAATAAAAGATCAACAAGTTTTAAAGTATTAAGAGCGGCTTTATTCATTTGCTCGCCCAATTTATGTAATGGTTTGTGAAGTCCGGGCGTATCGTAAAAAACCATTTGCGCATGTTCAGTAGTGAGGATTACCCCAATTCTTTCTCTGGTCGCCTGTGGCTTGGTTGAAACAATCATTAGTTTTTCCCCGGCTAAGGCATTAACCAGTGTTGACTTCCCCGTGTTTGGCCGACCGATTATTCCGATAAAACCGGAACGAAATTCCTTCATCATTATCTCCTTGAAAATATAATCTTGTTGCTTAGCTTATTTTAAATACTCTTTATTAAAAGCGCTTGGCAGATAGTGATCTAATCTTCCCACTATTACTTTTCCCTGCAGGTTTCCCATGATCAAAGGAAGTTGGGGTGCAAATTCAACTAAAAATTGACGACAAATTCCACAGGGTGTCCCCGGTTCTTCACTATCAGAGAGCACTGCTAGCGCTAAAAAGTCCTTTTCCCCGGCAGACAAAGCCTTGACAGCGGCTACCCGTTCCGCGCAGATCGTCGCCCCATAAGAAGCGTTTTCAATATTGCATCCTCCAAAAATCCGGCCGCTACGCGTCAAAAGGGCCGCTCCTACCTTGTAATTTGAATAGGGAGTATAAGCTTTTTCCTTTGCTTTCCTGGCCTCGGCCAGTAATCTTTCCTTTTGTTCTTCAGAAATTTTAACTAAAATCTCTTTTTCTTCCATCTAATCACCCCAACTGTTTATAAAGTTGAAAAATGAGAAAAGTAAAGAGCACCCCTAAAAGACTCCCCACAATTACCTCTGTAAGGTTGTGAATCCCACCTTCTACTCGACTTTGCACCACCATTAAACTGAGAAATAATGCTAAACTGGCGACTAAACCGTCGCTACTGATCATCATAATAGCCGTAGAAAGAGCAAAAGCTACTGCCGCATGCCCACTGGGCATGCCCCCAGAAAAAGGACGACCGGTCCCGGTAGATATTTTGAAAGCCACAACACCAAATACTACCAAACACAAAGCGATCAACGTAAGATGGGCCGGCGAATTAATAATACTCTCAAAAACCTTAGGCAGAGCTGGATTTAATTTCGGGAAAAAAACAAAATAAGCTGTGACCAAAGCATTAAGAGCAGCTAAAAGAACAGCGCCCGCTGCTACATCCTTAGCAATGGCCGCCAGAGAATGGTATTCTTGGGTAATCAGATCAATGGTGGCTTCAATCGCAGTATTAATTGTCTCGGCGATTAAGACAAAGGTAATCGCAAAAAAGACCAATAACATCTCTTCTTTGGTAATATGCAGCCATAAACTAACACCTAAAACCGCAAATGCCGCCAAAAAGTGGATCCGCGTGTTTCTTTGAGTACGGAAGCAATAAATCAAACCATCAATTGCCCGGTTAAAACTCTCAATTATATTTTTATTCCTCACTAAGCCGACTCCATCCTTCCTCAACGAGAAACTTCTCTTCTTCTCCCCTCATCATCTTTTTCTCTGTTGCTGTCTGGTGATCGTAACCAAGGAGATGAAGAAGACCGTGGGCTGCTAAATAATGTAATTCACGCGCCACGGAATGACCGTATTCTTTAGCCTGTTCGATCGCCCGCGGAACACAGATTATTACATCGCCCAGTAGCTGAGGGGGTCGATCTTCCAGCTCGCTAAAATCTTCTGGCTCTTCTTCTCCTTCTTCTAAGGCAAAAGATAAGACATCCGTGGGTGCATCGACACCCCGGTAATCTCTATTCAGTTCCTGGATGGTCCGGTAATCAGTGAGCGTCACCCCAACTTCCGCCTGGCTCCGACCATAAGCCGCTAGTATTCTCTCCCCCAGGGAAACTAAAGAAGCAATTGTCCCTTCGTCGATCTCTGGAGCCGCCAGCTCCTTATTAACTATTACCCCCATCCATCCTCTTCCTTTCGATCGAGACTATTTCCGGGTATTTAATCCGGTGATGAAAAATACCACCTAAAACTTTCAAAAACGCGCCTTTGATCTTATCCAGATCTCTTAACGTAAGGTTTGTTTCATCCAATTGTCCAGATTCCAACCGTTCTTTTAGTATCATGTTCACTAATACCTCTAGGCGAGCAGAGGATGGCTTACCCATCGCCCTAGCGGCGGCTTCGACCGAATCAGCCAGCATTACCAAAGCAGCCTCTTTGGAACGGGGTTTCGGTCCGGGATAAGAGAAATCACTCTCTTTAATCGACTCCTTTTCTTCCTGGATTTGTTCAGACGCTTGTTGGAAAAAGTAACGGACGAGGTCAGTTCCATGATGTTGTTCGATAATATCAACAATACATCCTGGAACACCATAAGTCCTCGCTAATTCCACTCCATCCCGGACATGAGAAGTAATAATTAAAGTACTTAAATTAGGAGAGAGTTTTTCATGAGGGTTATCATCACCAATCTGATTCTCGACAAAAAAGTATGGCCGCCGTAGTTTACCAACATCATGATAATAAGAACCAACTCTGACCAGAAGACTATCAGCTTCTATCGCATCAGCTGCCGCTTCAGCTAGGTTTCCCACAATAATACTATGATGATAGGTTCCCGGCGCTTCGATTAACAAGCGTTTTAATAACGGTAGATTGGGGTTAGCCAACTCCAACACACTTAAAGGTGAGGTTAAGCCAAAAAGATGCTCAAGAAAAGGAAGAAACCCATTGGCTAATGCCGTTGAAAGAATTCCATTAAACCCAGCCACCAGGGCAAACCCGAATTGACTTCCCAACCTCCTTGTCCCAAAAAGGAAACCTAAAGTAATGACCGTAAAAAGATTGACGCCTGAGAGCAATAGACCCATTCGGATCATCTCTTTTCTCTGTGTCAGGTTGAACATGCTATAAATTGAAGCTGTGCCACTTATAAAATAGTAAACCGTAAGGGATAGATTAAAGTCGAGAATCACCCCAATCATTAAACTGAGTAAAGTGGTAATGATCCACGCAAGTTGTGGTTCGCTTAAAAATGATAAGACAATACCAGCAAAAGACAGCGGGATCAAATATTCCATCCATTCTACATTAGAGAGGCTCATTGCCTTAGCAACAGCTAAAACTACCACCGAGATTAAGGCTAGGAGATAAAGATGGCGTTCCTGTTTAATAATCTCCCGTTTAAAATAATAGATATAAAAGAGACAAATCCCCATTAGTAATAAGGAAAAGATCGCCAAACTAAAAAAGATGATTACCCGATTGCCTCGATTGTCAATCAGCGATAGATCCCGAAGGACCTGGATATGCTCATTAGTGACAATATCTCCTTCCCTTAAGATTAAATTCCCTTTTTCAATCTTAACTGGGATCACCCTTCTTCTTGCTTCATCCTGTAACTGACGGATTTTTAATTCATCCCTCGTCAAATTAGGAAAAAGCATCGCCTCCAACAAACGCTGGAGAACTGGCGCGTCCTGCGGTAAGATAAGAAAGCGGTCGTTATCAAGATACTGGGCAAGGTTGGCTCTGACCGTGTTTATTTTTTGTTGACTGATTTTCTCCTCAGTTTCTAAAGAGACGTAAAGCTGACGAAGGCTTTTTTTCATCCGTTCATAGTCCTCATCAGGGAGGGTGATAACCTCGTTAAGTGTTTCTACAGGAAGATCAGTAAACTTTTCATCTACGGTTAATAATTCTTTACGTATTTCCTGTAATAATTGGGCAGAAATGGGAATATTGTCTCCCGAATTATCTTCAGATTTTTGTCGCTGCCGATCAAAAATAGTAAACACTTTATTAAACCTGTTACTAGCCTCTACCCCAGCTTCAATACTAATTATTTGATACTCAGGTTTATCTTTTGCCTCCTCAACTGCCCGATCTGCCGCTTGATCCATTAATTCCTTGGTTTTTTCCGTATTAACCACCGTGCGCGGGGCTCTAATATCTTCTCCAATGTAGGGTTCACCTAATTGTACCTGAATGACCTGGGGAACAAGATCTATTTGTAAAATGGCGACAATTGCTAAAAAACTTGTACAGAGCAGTATTCTCTCTCTGACCACCTTCTGCGCAAAAAACTGGCGTATCCATAATAAAATAGAAGCAATTCTCCTCTGTCGCCGGTTAGTTATTCTTTCAGAGAGGTGAAAATCTTTGTTTTCCATATCTAGGCCTCCTTTGCTAGCCGAGAGTCTCTCCCCCTTCTACTGTTTTCGGTCGTCTTTCATAAGCCTGAATGATCTTCTGGACCATTTCGTGGCGGACCACATCTTTATCTTCTAAATAGATAAGAGCAATCCCCGAAACATCCTGGAGGACCTGTGAAGCTTCAACCAAACCAGAAACTTGTCCCTTTGGTAAATCAATTTGAGTAATATCTCCTGTTACTACTATCTTTGAACCCCAACCCATTCTGGTCAGAAACATCTTCATCTGCTCACTGGTGGTATTTTGTGCTTCATCTAAAATAATAAAAGAATCCTCTAAGGTTCGGCCCCTCATATAAGCCAAGGGGGCAATCTCGATAATACGGCGTTCCATATAACGCTGATAGAGTTCAGTGCCTAAAATATCAAACAAGGCATCGGTCAATGGTCTAAGGTAGGGATCAACCTTCTCCTGTAGATCCCCAGGTAAAAACCCCAGTTTTTCTCCAGCTTCCACCGCCGGTCTCGTCAGAACCAACCTATTTACTTGTTTGCTCTGTAAGGCGGATACCGCCATGGTTACAGCTAAATAAGTTTTACCTGTGCCAGCCGGTCCGATCCCAAGGGTTAAGACATGATCACGGATGGCTTCAATATATTTTTTCTGCCCTAAAGTCCGGGGAGCAATTCGTTTCCCGCGACTGGTTATTTGAATCGGAGTATCCGCAAAATTCTCTTCTTCTGTTTTATTTTCATCTCCTCGCGTTAATACATCCAGTGTATATCTGATTTCATGAGGACCTAGAATAACTCCTTTTTCCGCTTGATTTCTTAATTGCTCTAATACCTCAAGCGTTTGGTTTACTTTTTCATTTGCGCCGGAAAGAAATAAAGTATTGCCACGAGCAGTAAGAGCTACACCCATGGCTGCCGATAATTCTTTTAGATTCTGATCAAATTGTCCAAATAGAATTGGGACTATTTTCGGATTAATTTCTAGAGTTATTTCGGAATGACTCAAACTTATTTTTTCTCCTCCTTTAACTCAGGCGCAGCAATATCTTCCTGGGCCTCTACCACTAGACGATATTTAAGAATTCCTTCTGTTACTTCCCATTCTTCCTTTGTGGAAAGCGGTTTTAAACCTGACGGAAGTAAAAAGGCCATCCTTTCTTCTCCTTTTATTTTAGCTTTAGTCAATGCTATTTCCGGTGAAATCTCCACTGGATTCCAGTCTATAGTCTGGTACGTATCTTTAATTAATTCGACTAAACTAAGTCTATTCCTTCCTCGTAAAATAGTCTTTCCAGAACGGGTCTGGGAAAACCTTCCGCTCAGTTTACCTCTGGAAAACATGGGGAAAAGTCGATTTTTGATTCTTAAGCTATAGACGACACGTTGACCGGAAGTGATGACTGGTCGATAAACCTCAAGCGGTTCTTCGATAATAATTTCCTCCCAGACCCGCGCAATGATCTTCCCTTCTGCTCTCACTTTTTTGATCTCAATACTACCATCAAGATGTTGAAGGCTTTTTTCCCCCAAGATTAAAACATCGCCGCGGGAAACCATATCTCCCTCGTGAACTAAAGGAGTGCCCTCAATCACTAACAGGCTGGTAATTAAACCATCCTTAGCCGCCACCAGATTGGCGTCGTTCCTGACAGCAGGCGGTGGTAAAGTTTTCTCTGTGACTGTAACCAGGGACACCACTCCCTTTAAGCGGATAGAAACCCAGACTGCTTCAGGAAGACGCATCCGAAGCTCCTTAAGCATCCAATCCCTTTTTTTCTCTATTTTACTCCTTAGCACTCCGGGGTAAAGACCTAAGTCTGAAAGATCTTGAAGGATGCGAGTTTTTTCAATCTCCTGGACCCCTGTCACTTCTACAAACCAAATGAATGAAGATAAGATATTGATAGTAAGCATAAAGCAGAGCATCCCCAGAAGCCATCCCTTTTTTGCCCTAACTCTCCTCCACAAGAACGGCGCCCCTTTCCTCCGCAGAATCTTTCCTTTGGTTCCGGTTCGGTAAAAGTAAGGTCGGAGGATAGGATAATCTTGAGCGCTTAGATTTAAGATAAATCGCTTCGGCGTCTTTCTGTTTACATCCCAGAAAGTTACTCCACTGGTAAGCGCCAAACTAATAAATTTTTCACAATGATAGCCTGTGATCATAACCACCAAATAGCCTTGGAAAAAAGCCATAATTCGCTGGGAGATCAATTATCCTCCCCCCGCTCTCTCCAGTCTAACTTATCGATCTGACCCTCTACGCTTACCTGTTCTTGAGTGATTAGTATTATCTTTAAATCTTCTCCACTAATTCTTAGCTCCCCGATGGGAGTATTAATCCTAATCACTTCTTTGGCATACTCTATTATTCCCTGGTGATTCTCGATCAGGAGACGCTGATTTCCCGTTAAGACCAAGCGGGGAAGATCTAAAATAACATCAGAGGGCAATTCAAAAAAATCAGCTACTTTGGCTTTAAATCTCTTCCCTTTTCCCTGCTTCCCCACTCTCATACCATCTCCCCAGTTCCCAACTACTCACTCTTCATTCCCTGACCATGAGCTATTACTTATTTTTTTAATAGTTAATAGTTAATCTGCTTTTACCAAATTATGCTTTATAGTTAGGAAAAATGAGTGTAATTAGCAAAGGTTTAGATGGCAGTCGTGCACGCTGGCTTATCGAAATTTTTCAAGATAACTCAAAATCAGATCCTTCTTGTTACGTTCAGGATCTTCTGTTACCCAGTAAAAAACTTCCTGCAAGACCTCTCCCACCTTGGGACCGGAAGGCAAAGCAAGAAAACTCATTACATCTTGGCCATTAATCGCTAAGTCCTTTCTGGAGAAAACGGTCTCCCCCGTGAGTAAGGCCTCAACCCGTCTGGCAAAAAGCGACAGTACCTCCTGAGCCCGATAATAAGGTCCTCCTGTCCCTACCAGATCGGCCCTTCTTACTTCCAATAAATCTTTAATATTTTCCTCTCCAACTTTGATCACTAAACGGCGGAGAGCTGCATCAGAAATCATTGGATCGACCGTGAACATATGCCACCGCACTAAAGTTAAGACCTTCTGACAAAAGCTGCCCGAAAACCGTAACCGTTCCAGAATGCCGGCTGCTAGTTCCTGCCCCACCTGATCGTGACCATAGTAATGAACTTTATTGCCAACAACCACCTTGCTGCTGGCTTTTCCCAGATCGTGGAGCAGAGCCGCCCACCTCAACTCCGCTTGAGGTTTGATCGCTTTAACGGTGGCGACTAGATGGTGAAATAAAGCATTATCCTCTTGCCAGATGGGAATAAACTCAGGAATAATTGTGGTCAACAATCCGGTTCTTGCCATCCCGTAAAGTCCCAGCTCGGGAAAAGGAGAGACCAGTAACTTTGTTAATTCTTCTCTAATCCGTTCCGCGCTAATCTTTATCAAAATTTCAGGTTTGATTCCACCCTCTGTTCGGCGTTCGCCCCGGAAACCCAGGGTTGACTGGAAACGGAAAAACCTCAGCATGCGTAAAGCATCCTCTTGAAATCGAACTTCGGGATCTCCTACTGCTCGCACCAATCTCCGTTTGAGATCTCGCACTCCTCCAAAAGGATCCACCAGCTTTTTTTTTAACGGGTCAAGCGCGATCGCGTTAATGGTGAAATCACGCCGCGAAAGGTCCTCTGAGAGCGAAGAGGTAAACTCGACCCGATCCGGACGTCTCCCATCGCTATATTCCCCTTCTCTTCTAAACGTTGTAACTTCAACCTGATAATCATTAATTAAAACCTGTATCGTACCAAATTTTTCGCCTAAGGAAAGCGTCCGCTCAAAACTTCCTCTTACTCTGTCGGGAGAGGCGTTCGTCGTTACATCCCAGTCTTGTGGCCTCTTCGATAAAAGTAAATCACGGGGGGCGCCTCCGACTAAATAAGCCTCAAAGCCATAGTTCTGTAAACTTCCGAGCACAAAAAGAACTTGAGCTGGGATTATACGCTGTAAGTCTTGCCACCATCTTCGCCGCAACATTGGATGACCTCCTCCCCTATCGTCCCGGCTAATCGTCTCCTTTAAAAAACCTTAATCGTTTACCGCCGATATAAGCTTACCACTGTAGGCTTCTTAGGCCTTACCCTTAAACAAAATAAGACTCGCAAGCAAATGTTGCTCTTCGTAGCCGGCATTCATTTTTCTATTATTAAGTCTTGCCCCAAAAGCCAACATAAATAGAAAATTCCAGCATAAAAATAAGTAATTATTGGATCCAGTGAAGCAGAGGAGAGTAGCTATGGAGGACTGAAATGCGGATTATCATTCTTTCCAGGGAGAAAACTTTTCTTTTCCTATATCTCCTCGGTATCTTATTCTGTCTACCGCTCCTGCTCCCCTATTTCTTGGGAACAGAGTTTACCGAAGGCAAATTACATCGGACCTCTGTTGTAATCGATCCCGGTCACGGAGGAGTTGATGGTGGCACTAAAGATCGCCAAGGTAACCTAGAAAAAGATATTAACCTTGATCTTGCTCTAAAAATCCGCGCTCAACTCCAGCAGAGCGGATTAAACGTGCCGATGACGAGAGAAACCGATACTGAACTTTCTCCGTTCATTCCGGGGCGAACAGGAAGACACCGTCGCGATCTGCTGGCTCGCATCGCCAAAGCGAAAACTTCCAAGAGTCTGTTTATTGTTAGCATCCATTGTGACTGGTCCACCGACCGCACCAGACGCGGCATGGTAGCTTTTTATAATTACCGGAATCCTTCAAGTAAAAAGCTAGCCTTAATCATCCAAGAAGAATTAAATAAAACCCAAACCATCCCACAAAAAGCTGCTCCCGGCAGTTATTTCATCCTTGAACAGCCCGGAATTACCGGGGTCTTAATTGAAGTGGGCTTTCTTTCTCACCCGGAAGAAGCCACCCTCCTCCAAACCCAAAACTATCGAGAAAAGATCGCCCTCAGTATTTCAAAAGGAATTCTCCGCTATTTACAGACAATATCTTCAAACTGAGTTCTCCATCCATCAAACAAAAAGTTTTATCTTACCGTTCCCGACCTACTATCAATATCCGCCTTGGTTTAAAGCGCTCGACTATAGTTCCCTACTATAATCTCAGGAAACTTCGCCGCCAATTCATCCAAAAAATTAGCCATTCCAATAACCTCTCCGGTGAGCGCTTTTCTTTCTTTCTTCATTTTCCCCCACACAAAGTCCGGATCGATATTTAAGTTCCGAATTTGAATCATATTCACCGGGTGCTCATCAAGAAATTGAAACATTCTTTCCATTTGCGGTTTTCGATCGGTAAACCCCGGCAATGCTAACAAGTTTAAAGAAACAAAGACCGACCTTTTCCGTAAACGCCGAATAGATTCTCCTACTTGCAAAAGATCAAAACCCTGTGGTTGATGGTAAAAACAATAAAAATCCGGATCCATAGAAAAAATACTGATTCTTGCCGAGTTGAGCCCTACCTCGGCCAGTTCTTCCAAAGCCTTGGGCAGCCCGGCGTTGGTATTTATATTAATTGTACCTTTACTTGTTTTCTTTCTGATAGCTGTAATCGCTTCCTTAATAACCGGCCAAGCAAGTAACGGCTCACCCTCACAGCCTTGTCCAAAGCTGATGATGGCCTCTTCACCATCAAGATGGGGGAGAGCGACCTCAACTACTTCCTCACTTGAGGGATGAAAGTTAATTCTTCCTTGGGGTGAAGGACAACACTCCGCCACCTGTTTAGAAATACAACCCAGACACTGGGCATTACAAGTCGGAGAGACCGGAATCCCTCCTTCCCATCTTTCGTAAAATATATTCTGGGCGGTAAAACAATGATATTCCTGAGCGCACTTTGCTAATTGTCTTAAAATACGATTTCTCGGATAGCTAGCTATTTTTTCCTTAATTAATGTAGGTAAGGCCGGCAAGTTATATACTAATGGGTCCCACTTTTTTAAATCATCGGTACAACGGGCCGCCACATACAGCTGCTCGCCCATGAAGGCCACAGCTGTGTAGCCAAACAAAGGTAAGCGGGGCGCTGCCGGCAGTCTTTGGTAAGCAGGGAGTAGCAGCCTAGTATAACCCTGAGGAAGAATAGCCGCCACTGCTGTAATCTCTTGTTCATCAATCTTCTCTACTTCACCGGTTTTAATCTCTAACCCCAAAGGTTGTCTTCCCGGTAAATAAAAGAGATTAGCCCCTGGAGGTAGAGGAATCAAATCTTCCTCGGTCAATTCCCAATACTCTTCACCAGCGGCACCTAAGGCCTTTAGTTCCGGCTCAAACCTTAACTCGCCCTTTGAGGTGGCATAGACTAGTTTGATTTTATCACTCAAAATCCACTGCCTCCAAAATCTTAAATCCTCAATTGTTTCTCCAATTATATCATAGATCAGATGCTAACTTTCTCGTCAATAACTCTAAATATTCCTCTCAAATGTTTTTTACTAAAGTAAGGTAATTACTTTTAAGGTATTAAAAAAGGAAGATTACTTTAATCTTCCTTTTTTAATTTATAAATATATTAATCAAGCAAAATACTTCAACAGAAAATCCAAGTCTAACTCGGGGTAGACCGGGAAACGCTCAAGTAAAGACTTTACGTGGGAACTGACTTCGTCTTTAGCTTCTTTCGCAATTACATACCGGGCTTTACTGGTCTTACCCGCATTCGGTCCCGCCTCAATACGCTGTGGTTGAGTATTACTTAAGACTTTTTTGAGACAAATCGCAATCTCTTTCATCTCAGCGGAACCCATTCCCAGACTAGTAATAGCAGGGGTTCCAAGCCGTAAACCACTAGTATACCACGCTCCATTAGTATCATTAGGCAAAGAGTTGCGGTTCAAAGTAATTCCACACTCCCGCACTGCGCTCTCAGCCTGTCGACCAGTAAGACCGAAAGGACGAACATCAATCAGCAGAAGATGGTTTTCTGTTCCATTAGTAAGCACGCTCATCCCTTGTTCCATGCAAGCCTGGGCCAGACTCTTCGCATTGTCCGCCACCCGGTGGGCATAATCTTTAAACTCTTGCGTATTAGCTTCAGTTAAAGCTACAGCTTTGGCCGCCATTACATGAGGAAGAGGTCCGCCCATTACCAGTGGACACCCCTTGTCCACATGGTCAGCAAATTCTTTTGTACATAAAATCAAACCACCACGAGGGCCACGCAGAGTTTTATGGGTAGTGGTCGTCACTACCTGAGCATGAAGCACGGGGTTAAACTCTCCGGTAAAGACCCCACCGGCAACCAAACCCGCAAAATGGGCCATATCCACCATCAGTACTGCACCAACCTGATCGGCAATCTCACGAAGACGTTTGAAATTAATCGCCCGTGGATAAGCGCTATAACCCGCTAGCAAAATTAAGGGTTTAAGCTCTACAGCCATCTTCTGAATTTCATCATAATCTAAGAAGCCCGTTTCTTGATTAACCCCATAGCCAAAAGCCTCAAACATTTGAGCGGACACATTATGCCGATAACCGTGGGTTAAATGTCCACCCGCATAATAATCCATTCCTAAGAGTCGCTGGTTACCCAAAAGGCTACGGAGTTTATTCCAATCTTCCTGGTTCATGTGCGTAGGATCTTTTACTCCCAGTCTTTCCAATTCTGGGGTTTTTACTCTGGCATTAAGAATCGCCCAGAAAGCAACTAAGTTAGCATCTGCCCCACTATGGGGCTGAACATAAGCGTGGTCAACTCCAAATAGCTTGCAAGCTTGTTTACTGGTGTAACTTTCTACGCTGTCCACATTATCACATCCAGCGTAAAAACGATGGTAAGGAAAACCCTCAGCATATTTATCCGTTAATAAATTCCCCATTGCTAACTGAGTAGGGAGAGAAGAGTAGTTTTCACTAGCAATTAGTTTCAAATTACTCCTTTGATCTCTGAGCTCAAAGACGATATCTCTAGCAATAGATGGGGCAACTTTAGCCACTTCCGTGAGATTGGCCAAATAAGCTAAGAATCCCCCATTGATATCAGTGGGTTTAGTGGTGGCTAGATAATCATTGACTGCCGAGTTAGCCATATTCTTTATAACTCCTCACTTTCTTTCCCAATTCCTTTATTCAAAAATTATATCATCTTCCGGTTGTTTGTCAATTTTCTGATTGAACAGCTCTACTATTCTTTAACGTTTTTTTAACTAAAGGAATTGCATAATTATGCATAATCACCTTTTAACTTACCTTAGGATTAGACCCAAAAAGAAATATGGAAGTGAATTTAATTTTTTATCAGATTTTCTTAGTGAGATTAGGGGTAAAAATACATGGAGGTATAAAGCCAATCACATGTCACATTTTTATTGAGAAGCCGTATTGCGACCGAAATTGAGCTTTAGAAAGTCGATAAAAAATGAGCGTCAATGGTATTTTGCTTTTTGTGATCTAATCATATTAGGCTATCAAGATTTGTGGTTAAAGAAAATTTAAGTTTTTATTAGCTTTTTTTAGTTAATACTTTCTCCAAGAGGTTTGGTAGAATAAGTAGCGAACATTACATATATTCATCTATTCATCTTTTTTAATTCTTAATTCTTTTTTGATCATAATTTGCTTATTAAGGGGTGACCTAAATTGAAAAGAATAATCTTAACTGGTGGAGGAACAGCCGGACATGTTATGCCAAACTTAGCGCTCCTCCCAAAACTGCAGAATAAAGGTTGGGAAGTAATATATATCGGCAGCTTTGATGGGATCGAGCAGGAGTTAATCCATGACAAAAAGATCCCCTACTATCCGATAGCTACCGGAAAATTCCGGCGTTACTTCTCGAAACAAAATTTATCAGATCCTTTTCGCGTAATTAAGGGTCTCTTTCAATCTTACAAGCTACTTAAAAAGCTCCGTCCTAATATTGTCTTTTCCAAAGGAGGATTTGTTTCAGTTCCGGTCACGATTGGAGCATGGCTTAATAAGATCCCCGTGGTGCTCCATGAATCAGACCTTACTCCCGGTCTGGCTAACCGCATTACGCTTCCTTTTGCTTCAGCTATTTGCGCTACCTTTCCTGAAACTTTAAAGCATTTACCTCAAGGTAAAGGGATCCTTACTGGAAATCCAATTCGACCTGAATTACTTTCCGGTTCTAAAGAAGAAGGTCTTAAGCTCTGTGGGTTTACCGAGACCAAACCTGTAATCCTTGTCACCGGTGGCAGTCTCGGTTCTGTTCGCATCAACAATATGATCCGGGCCATTCTCCCTGATTTACTTCTTAAGTACCAAGTAGCTCATATTTGTGGAAAAGGAAACATCGACCACAGCTTAACCGGGTTTAAAGGGTACAAACAATTTGAATTCATTGGGTCGGAACTCCCTGCCATCATGGCCGCAGCCGATCTCTGTGTCTCGAGAGCCGGAGCTAATTTCCTTTTTGAACTGTTAGCTTTAAAAAAACCAAATCTCCTCATTCCTCTGCCTAAAAGTTCAAGTCGGGGAGATCAAATTCTTAACGCGCAATCATTCAAAGGGCAGAATTTTAGTATGTTGCTCTATGAAGAAGAAATTAATGAAACTATCCTTAAAAATAAAATTGAAATCCTTTACCAAAATCGCCAGGAGTATATCAAAACCATGGCGGAGAGTAATTTATCCGATGCCGGTACCGCAATTATCAGAGTGATTGAATCAATGACTACTTCTCGCAGCTCGTAACTCGTCGCTGGTCGCTCGTGTTGAATGACAGCCTTTTCCGGTCCTAATTGATCTCATTGACTATAGTAAAAAATAAGAACTGTTTGTTATATAATCTTGTTTTTACATTATTTGATTTCCTCCCGTTTGCTTTTTCATAAAATAAAGCGGGAGGTGATTAAATGAGTAGCGCATGTAGTGTTTTACGAAGAATTGAGGAGGTCTCCCAGGCGGTTGCGGAATTTCTCGGTAACCCCAGTGCTCTTACTCCGGCAATCGCAGCAGATCTAAGCAACCGTATTGAATTAATCCGCGGAGGAGTAAGAAACTTACCTCTAGCCTCTGGTCCAAAAAATGACATTCTTCGCCGGTTAAATCAAGCCCAATTTATCCTCCAAAACGGAACCCTGGGACTTTCCAATATTCAACGAATCCTGTCAGTTTTACAAATTTTACAGCTATCCGCTCTAAAAGTATCCAGTAGAAAACTTCCGTGCCCACCTGGTTTTGTGACAGTACATCCCTCCAACCGCTTTAATACGATCTGCCGTTGTTTCTAAAATCAACCTCCTTTAATGGGAGCATAAACTTCCCCCCGCTCTGCGGGGGGTATATACTTTCTCTCTTCATTCCTTGTACTTCCTACGTTCATTAGATATTCCCAGACTTTAATCGCCGCTTTCGCCCCCTCGCCTGAAGCCACAATAATCTGTTTCTCCGGGGTGTGAGTGACATCGCCGGCAGCAAAGATCCCGGAAATATTGGTCCGGCAGTGGCAATCGATCACCACTTCACCCAGGTTATTTTTCCAAAGATCCTCCAGAAATTCACTATTGGGTTCTAACCCAATCTCAATAAAAATCCCCTCCACTCGCAGTTGCTCTTCCTTACCAGACTGGAGATTTCGAATTGCGACCCCAGTAACCATATTATCTCCGTGGATGGCTGTAACTTGATGGTAAGTATAAATTCGTACCTTCTGGTGGTTGCTAATTTTGTCTACTAAAACGTGGTCTGCTGACAATTCCAGATTAGTCACTAAATAAATTTGCCGGGCGTTACTCGCCAACAAATCAATCACTGCTTGGACCCCTGAATTTCCTCCTCCAACCACTACTACGGAAGCATCGCGAAATAATGGGGCGTCACAGGTTGAACAATAGCTAACCCCTTTTCCTCTAAAGCTTTCCTCTCCTACTACCCCTAACATCTTCGGCCTTTTCCCGGTAGCTACAATGATCGCTTTTCCTAAATGTTCTCCGCTCTTTTTACCATTAACTACAAACCCTTCTTTCCTGTGCCAGAGGTTAATTGCTTCATCCTCGATAATGGCGCCATTTTCCCCTTTAAGTTGTTCTTTAAACCTCTGCATGAGCTCTGGTCCTTCAATCCTCATAAAACCCATATAGTTCTCTACTAGGGTTGTCCAGTTAACTTGACCACCAATATCTTTACTAATCACCAAGGTGCGTAAGCCTTTACGGAGGCAGTACACCGCCGCAGTCATCCCTGCAGGTCCTGCCCCAACGATGATCACATCATAGCTCTTTGTCTCCACCTTATCACCCTTCACTACTGTTCAGGATCTCTCTGATGCCCTCCGGATCATACCCGATAATTATTTGATCGCCAATCGTTGTTACCGGAACACTACGTTGACCCGTGATTTCGACCATCCGCTTTGCTCCCGCTGAATCCAGGCCTACATTCACTTCGTCAAAAGGTATCCCCTCGTCCTGTAAAAAATCTTTTAGCTTAAGACACCAAGGACAGGTGGAAGTAGTATACACCGTCACTTCAGCCACTAAAAAACCTCCTCGCTTTTTCTTTAATAGCCTTCTTATGGTTTCTTTCTTTCCGGTTTTTCATACAAAAAACAACCCTTCCGGGTTGCCTAATACAATCTTAAATTTCTTAAGTTGCTAAGTACACTCAGTCTCATTTCACCTACTATGATCTCATGCCTATTCCCTCGCATACTGTTTTGGACCAACCGCAAACAGATTATTACCTTGCGAATCAATCGCCACAATCAAGGGCATCTTCTCCACTTCCAAGCGGCGAATTGCTTCCGCGCCTAAATCAGGATAGTCAACTAACTCAGCTTTTTTTATACATTGAGACATTAATGCGCCCGCTCCGCCAATGGCCACTAGGTACACTGCTTTGTTTCTCTTGATGGCGTCCACTACCTCTGCGGAGCGTTGCCCTTTCCCAATCATCATTTTTAGCCCTTTTTCTAATAAAATTGGGGTATAACTATCCATTCTACTACTAGTCGTTGGGCCACAAGCGCCGAGTACTCGTCCGGGTTTTGCCGGGCTGGGCCCTACATAAAAGAGCGCTTGGTTTTTTAATTCAAAAGGCAGAGGTTGACCTGCTTGTAACTGGTTAACTAGCCTTTGGTGGGCAGCATCTCTCGCCGTATAAATCACCCCGGAAAGATAAACCTTTTCACCAATGAGCAACTTGGTAATCTGCTCTTGGATTGCCGGCGCTTGAATCAGTTTTATTTTACTCATTACTTTTCCTCCTCACAAAATTGCTTCCTGGTGGCGTGCCGCATGACACTGGATGTTAACCGCCACCGGTAGTGCGGCGATATGAGTCGGATACGTTTCGATATGAACCGCTAAAGCCGTTACATTACCACCAAGACCTTGTGGTCCAATCCCTGTTTTATTAACTAGTTCTAGCATTTCTTTTTCCAATTTAGCGACTATTGGATCAGAACTCGAGGTTCCGGCTCTCCGTAATAAAGCTTCTTTAGACATAAGCGCCGCTTTTTCCATAGTCCCACCAATACCGATCCCTAAAATGATTGGCGGGCAAGGACTTGCTCCGGCCTCAACAATGGTTTCTAAAACAAACTTCTTAATCCCTTCGATTCCGTCAGCAGGTTTAAGCATTTTTAAGCGACTCATATTTTCACTACCCCCTCCTTTAGGAGCAACAATAATCTTTAAGCGATCGCCTGGAACTATCGCTGTATGGATTACCGCCGGGGTATTATCGTTAGTGTTTACCCTCTCCAGCGGGGTTAAAACTGACTTTCTAAGGTAGCCTCTTTGGTAACCGAGGCGGACCCCTTTATTAATAGCATCTGTTAAATTACCTCCGGTAAAATGAAGTTCCTGGCCAATCTTAAGAAAAACCACAGTCATCCCCGTATCTTGACAGATCGGAATTTCTTGTTCTGCAGCAATATTTAAGTTTTCAAGTAAACGCTCAAAAATATAGCAACCAAAATCTGATACTTCTTTCTTTCTGGCTTGCCTGAGCAGTTCCACCACATCATCACCGAGATAAAGACAAGCATCAATACATAATTGAGCGACAGTCTCAGTAACCTGTGCCACATTTATCTCTCTCATCTACATTCCTCCCCTTAGTAATTGGAGATCCTCTATACTTTTCCGCTTATTAAACGCTAATCCTTCTGCTAACCATCGTTTCTAAATGTTTCAACCTACAACAGAAATCGATCATGGCGCTAACTGAGATCTACGGTCGGCAGAAGTTCAATTAACGAAACTCAAAAGACAATCTGTTTAACCTCAAGTTCAACCATAGAAAGGCTGCAAATCCCGTCATAACTCAATTTGGCTAAA
>ENA-UOOR01000486-UOOR01000486.1-fermentation-metagenome-genome-assembly--contig:-NODE-486-length-56409-cov-9.521986_pt1 | contig 56409 bp, 48 predicted proteins | sample MGYA00245780_ERZ724029 | MGnify/ENA primary metagenome ERZ724029 (study PRJEB28704, sample SAMN03018315) | fermentation metagenome | biome: anthropogenic terrestrial biome; feature: soil; material...
AATTCAATCCGCTACCATAAAATTGGAAAGTAAACATATCAATGGAAAATTTAACTGCTTCATTTTTTGGAACATAATCCTCCATTCTCCAAACATCGCTTAGTTTTATGAATGTTTCCCTCGGTGCATCCTCTTGTATTAAGTATCGCCCCATACCGAATGGATATCTCGATCCAGTCAAATAAGGATCTCCTCCCTTGTTATTGATTAAAGTTCGGATGGTTCTCATTCGTATTGCAACCGTCGAAATAGATGAACCACTTTCAAGCAGAAACGTTTCCCAGTCGTTAAGGAATTGAACAGTTATCTCGTCCCATGATATTTTGACTTCATCAATTTTAAAAACATTATCCCCGGTTGTAATACGTTTACGCTCCCTGTAATTCTGGATATATTTATCCTTGGCATCCCGGTTCTTTAACTTCTTATAGTTCACAAAAGCCAATAACGCCTTATAGGTGCCTCTATAAACGTCTGTTCCTCCAACGGCATACCTTTCCTCCATTTCTTTTATTTTCGCCCTAAAAGCATCGTTTACGCTCTTCAGATCACCCTTGTTTAACGCCATAGATAACCCGTCGAATGAAAAGTCTCCGTTTTCAACAAGCGCGTTAATTGCTTTTTTTAAAATGTTGTCAAAGTATTTTTTCAAAGTGTCTTTCTTGTCTTTATGCTTAAAAAGACTTCTATTTAAAAAATCGTTCCATTCTTCTTTTGAGAACGAAAGCCCCGTTTTCAGAAGTTTGTGTCTCCGGTTGTATGTAACCCGCCAAAAAACAGGTGCAACCTCATCACCCTTATTCCTGACTTTTCGGGTCAAAGTTGCAGTAACATCTCCGTTGGAATAATCAAAATTTGTAGCCATTCTTCTTTCGTTTTAAAAAGTGGGTAAACATTGGGTAAACAAAAGTAACAAAACAATACAAATTAGCCAAACTTATTGCAATATATTTTTCATTATTACCTCTGATTATCAATGCTTTTATAAATTAACAAAAACTACAAAAAAGCGATTGTAATGATTCATAATCATGAGGTCCCGGGATCATCCCCCGGTCTCGCTACAGACTGAATAAAAAACAGTTACAGAGAAACATCTGTAACTGTTTTTTTCTTTTGGGTCATACATTAATCTTCAAACCCCATTTTTTCCCTTTTTTTTGAATGTTTCGACCTAGTATTTTTCTTGGAAATTGTTTCGTTTGAAACAAAATTCTTGAATGAGAATTAAGCATGTTAATAGGCACCATGATTATTCCTGTTTCAACTGATTATCTCTACTGATTTACCTTTTGCTTTGGCCTCGAGATATAAGTGATATAGACTACCTTTTTCATCTAAAGATCCGAAGACAACTTTATCTGCTATCTCAACGATAAAATTGTTTCGCGTAAAACAACTTTGTCGGGATTGACGCATTATGGTCTGCGAAACAGGTGAAATAAGTAGAAGTCGATTCTCTTTTAAAGGACTTTGTAAAAGATCGGGGATTTGTTTGTAAAGTGCCCTTCCTATTACCAATATGAAGGGTTGCTTTCCTTTAAGTAAAAAATTTAAAACGTCTTTCTCTAATGGAGAATGGAAACCGCTGATCACGCAAGTACCTTTATCCCGTTCCCGTGTAGCCCAGTCATAACATTCCAGTATGGCTGCCGGAGAAATTTCTCTGCTGCTCAAAAAAGCTGTTTTTGGCAATTTCAGCAAATCTTTATTTCCAAGAAAGGGAAAATCCATTGAATACTAATTCTTTAACTCAAATGCATACAAATAATCAATCGGACGATGCGGATTGTCGGAATTCTGCTGCCAACCAATCTCCTCGTGGCTTAAATCAATCATTTCCTGGGTAGAGAAATCTTTGAATTTGTCATTAATACTTTGCAGTATTTCCAGTTCAGCCTCTTCAAATAATTTATCATTGAACTCTCTTACAGGAAAATACTTTTGCCCCTCTCCCCCATTAGAAAATGCTTTGTTGTACACTTTTAACTGTTCAGTTTTTGCCAGATGTTCAAAAATACTATTAAAATTATCCGGGACGGGACCCATATCAATCGCATAATACTCCGATCCGCTCATAGAAATACCATATTCTTTGAAAAAGGTAAAGTCCGCATAAAACAACAACTTGTTCAACTTCGTTTTCCATGGTTGCTGATTGATGCAGAAATAGATAATCATTTCAACAAATTTTTCAAAATTCGGCTTCCCAAATCCGGTGAACCTACCTCGCCGTTTACCCTCAAAAAGATAATTTCTGACTACTATTTCTTCCATATCAACCTTATCGATCAATTTTTCCGCATTGTGTCTTACTTTTTCCAGTGCACTACCTTCCAATGCGGAAGAAAGATCAATCATATCGAGAAATTTACTCGGGTCGGCAGCCATTTGAATCAATCGGGCATTGGCTTGAGTAGGCACCTCTCCCGCTTCATATTGCCGGTATGTGTTGTCCCCGAATCCCAAAACATGTGACATTTTTATTGCCGATAAATCATATTTTCCCCGGATGGATTTTATCTCATCGGGATAGGGTATATGATATTTTTCCCTATACTGATTGATGACCTGGTTGTAATTCAATTGTGCAAAATGTTCATCTTCGAACTCTTCCCCCGTATCTTCACACTTCCACGTATGAAAACACACCTTGAACGTTTCTTTCCGGAATGTCATATCACGCCATTCCTTACGAACAATCATTTCTTTCTCTGTAAACGGACTTAACATTGTTATTCAACTTTAATCTTAAAAGGATAAATGATGGGAAACTCCGCTTGATGAAATGAGATACATATTATGTTTCTTTTGGTGACAGAGATTTTTATATACACTTCAATACCTTTTACAATTTTACCGAAAGCCACCATTTCGTATTGCTCCTGATAGACTCCTTCTTCTATCCTGTAGAAATCTTCAGCCTTCAATTGCAAAATTACTTCCTTCCGCTTATCAGGAGGGATGTCCAAATCGAGTAATGCCTGTGCATTCTTTTCCCGCTTGTTCAGGAACATAAAGGTTATCACACCACAAGCTTCTTTGGCCCTGATCTCTTCCAAGAACTTCTCAACGTCTTGTTTGGTTGTCATTATGATAACGCAAAGATATGGTATAATGTTTATATAAACAACTAAAAAGTTGATATTTTATTTATATTTGCCAATATTATCGACTCTAAAATCTACTTTTAGTAAAAGGTCTTTTCTCTGATAGGCGAGGAATAATCTCGTTCTTAATTAGTCTTCTTCCATTTCATCTACCGCTCGTAGCGTTTCTTCATTCAGCGGCAAGCCCAACTCTTTCAAGCCTCGAATGGAATTGTAAAGGGTTTCAAGTTTAGTCATAATTGTAATATTTTTTGCAAAGAGATTGCAAAGAGATTGCAAAGAGACTGCAGAGCAGAATATTGATTTTTAGCTCTTTACCTCTTTGCACCGATAAACTCTTCTGCTATGTCCTTTTTCAGAAACAATCTATTCCAGCTTTAAGGAATCAAAAAAAATCCTTCTCAAACAAATCAGAAACAACATCAAAATTAGCTCCCATTCTTTTACTCATTAACTCATTATTTGCAAATCTACAAATTAAATCTGAAGGAGTGCTTATTAACACGAATTTGATTTTAAGATAAAAAAAAGAAAATTAGTACCCCACGATTATATTATTAGACAGCCTTTTTTCATTTGAATATTTTCCGTAGAAAGGGGTGCTGCCCGAGGATATCAGAATCGAAAAAGTCCTGAAATACAGAAGAAAAATAACTTCGTGCGCGGATAATGGAAGGATAGTAGAAGGGTATTAGACTGGTAATGGGTCGCTATCTCCTTATTGTTATATAAGCGAAATATAAGGAATATACGGAGGGATACCGAACAAGGTAGGGACAAGGTCCCAAGAAAGACCCTCTCATGATAAAACATGAGAGGGCATGTGATGCTGCTGTTTAATCTTCACTGACAACCTCTTTCTCTGTTTTTTTACTTGTCAACAGGTACATGATGGGGATGATGAATCCGTTGAGGAGCGTGGAAGTGAGCAACCCGCCCAGGATGACTTGCGCCATGGGGCTTTGTATCTCATTGCCGGGCAACCCGCCACCCACGGCCAGAGGTACCAGCGCCAAGGCCGTGGTAAGCGCCGTCATGAGAATTGGGTTCAGCCGATCAAGGGAGCCGTGTATCACGCTCTCAAGTGGCGAGAGTCCTTCGTGTTGCAAATCGTTGTAACGCGAGATCAGCAGCATCCCGTTGCGCGTGGCAATACCAAAAAGGGAGATGAAACCAATAATAGCCGGAATGCTGATGATGCCACTCGTGAAGAAGAGGATAAAAATACCGCCAATGAGCGCCAGGGGGAGGTTGAGCAAGATTACCACCGACTGGGTGATGCTGCGGAACTGATTAAACAACAAGAGAAAAATTACCAGTATGGAAAAAATGGAGGTGATCAGCAAGGTGCGCGATGCCCTTTGCTCACTTTCAAACTGTCCGCCATACTCAATGTGGTACCCTTCGGGCAACTCGATCTCCTGCTCTATGATCTCCTGAATCCGGTTCACAACACCCCCCAGGTCATCACCGGAGATGTTGGCCGACACCACAATCTTGCGGGATACATTCTCGCGGTTGATGGTGTTGGGCCCCGTGGCAGAAGTGATCTCTGCGATATTTCCCAACGTTGTTTTTTGCCCGTTAGCATCCACAACCAGGTTGCGCAAGGCCTCTGCCGATGTACGGCTCTCCTCGTCGACCTTCAGCGTGAGGTCGTAGGTGCGGTTTCCCTCGTATACTTGAGAAACGACCTCTCCTGCGAGCATCACGTTGATGATCTCCGCAAATTGGGGTAACGAAATACCATAGCGGGACAATAGCTCCCGCCTGGGCTTAATGGTCAGCTGCGGCCGCTCTACCTGCTGCTCCACATTCAGATCGGCAATGCCTTCCACTTCCTGAATGGATGATTTGATTTGGTTTCCCAGTTCAAACAGATGGTTCAGGTCGGTCCCGAACAGCTTGATCGCAATGTTGGAGCGGGTGCCCGACAGCATGGCATCGATGCGGTGCGAGATGGGTTGTCCGATTTCCACATTGACACCCGGAAGCAGCTTCATCTTTTCTCTTATCTCGGCCTGAATTTGCTTCTTTGACCGTTTTCCTATCAGGATGGGCGCTTCGATCTCGGAGACGTTCACACCCAGCGCATGCTCGTCGAGCTCCGCGCGGCCCGTCTTGCGCCCCACCGTTTGTACCTCGGGTATGGAAAGTAGGATTTCCTCGGCCATTTGTCCCATTTTATCGGACTCTTCCAATGAGATGCCGGGCAGCGTGCTCACATTGATCGTGAAGGAACCTTCGTTAAAGGGAGGGAGGAAACTGCGGCCGAGCGAAGAAAAGAGCAGGAGCGCCACCACAAACAGGACCCCTGTCACACCCAGTACCCATTTTCGATGATCCAGCGCACGATGAAGTATTGATTCATAACCACCTTTCAATTTCCTGATAATATGCGGATCACGATCTGTTTTTTTATTATTTTCCTTTTTGCTTCCAAGCAGGTAAGTGCACAACACCGGTGTCAGCGTGAGCGCCACCAATGTGGATGCCGTCAGGGCCACGATGAATGATATGCCAAGTGGTGCCAGCATGCGCCCTTCCATCCCCGACAGGAAAAAAAGCGGAACAAAGCTGGCCACGATGATCAAGGTGGAATTGATAACCGGCATGCGCACCTCCTTCGAAGCATGGTACACAACCTGCATCACGGGTTGTTGTTCTTCTTTCGGTTTATGCCGGTTTTCGCGTAACCGTTTGAACACATTTTCCACATCCACGATGGCATCGTCCACCAATGAACCGATGGCGATGGCCATACCTCCCAGGCTCATGGTGTTGATGGTCAACCCCATAAGCTTCAATACAATGATCGTAATCACAAGCGATAAGGGAATCGTTACCAGCGAGATGACAGTTGTGCGTGCATTCATCAAAAAGATGAAGAGCACGATGACCACAAACAGGGCGCCCTCCAGCAATGATTTTTGCACATTGTTGATGGAGCTCTCGATAAAACGGGACTGACGAAAGATGTCGGTGGAGACTTTCACATCGGCGGGTAGCGTCTTCTGTAGATCAGCAAGGGAGAGGTCCAACTGATCGGTCAATTCCATGGTGTTTGCCGCAGGTTGTTTTGTGACCGTGATCAAAACGGCCTCCCTACCCCGTTCAGATGCCAATCCCAGCCTGGGGGCCTTGTTTCCGATGGTTACTTCTGCAATATGTTCCAGCAACACAGGTGACCCGTTCACTGTCTTGACCGATGTTTTACCCAACTCCTTCACGTCGGCCGTAGACAGCATACCCCGGACAATATACTCATTCCCGTAGGTATTAATGACTCCGCCCGTGGCATTCTGGTTCATCTCCTGCACGCTATTCAGTACCTCGTCGAGCGTCACGTTGTAATGTTTCATCTTTTCGGGATGAAGAAGGATCTGGTACTCCTTTATCTCACCACCCAGTACGGTTACCTGCGCCACACCGCCGGTCGACAGGAGCCGTGGGCGAATGGTCCAATCAGCTATGGTACGCAGCTCCTGTAGGGAGGTGCTGTCGGCAGTAAGTCCGATGATCATCATTTCACCGAGGATGGATGATTGCGGCCCCAGCGTGGGACTTCCCACATTCGATGGCAACGCATCGCCGATCACAGCAAGCTTTTCCGATACAATCTGCCTTGCCTTGTAGATGTCGGTACCCCAGTCGAACTCCACCCAGACAACCGAAAAACCGGTCGTGGAGGAAGAGCGGACACGTCGCACATCGGTTGCACCGTTCAGCGCAGTCTCCACGGGAAAGGTGACCAGTCTTTCCACCTCTTCCGGTGCCATACCCTGTGCTTCGGTCATCACCACCACCGTAGGTGCATTCAGGTCGGGAAAGACATCCACCTCCATGTTTGTGGCCACATACGTTCCTCCGACAATCAATAAAATCGAGGTCACCAACACCACCATCCGGTTGTTGAGTGAGAATTTGATGATATTATTCCACATGATACGCTCCCTGCTTAAAATTAATGCGCATGGCTGTGACCTTCAGGGATGACGGAGGAGGTAGCTGCCAGTTTCACCTGATACACGCCCTTAACGACCACGTTGTCACCTTGTTTTAATCCCGCCAGAATCTGTACCCTTTCGCCGTCGTTCTGGCCCATTGTTACCGCCTGCTTTTTGTAGGCATCTTCGTGCAACTGAATATAGACGAAATAAAGCCCCTGTTCTTCGGTTAACGCATCAAGAGGCACCGAGATCGCATTTTCCAGTGGAGTAGAAAGCAGGTATACTTCAGCAAAAGAACCGGGAAGGATGTCTCCCACATTGTCGAATTCAAACGTGACGGGAATAAATTGGGACTGCTCCCCCAGTGATTTACCGAACGAAAGCAACCGCCCGTTCAAGTCGGAAAGCTTGTACAGCTGGTCATCGTATGCCATCCTGAAGTTGGCACTTTCCACGCTGCGGAGGTTTTTGTAATTATTTCCCGATACCTCTGCACGGAGCTGTAATTTTCTGTTTTGCGCAACCGTGGCAATAGGTTGCCCCACAGAGACAAAATCGCCCTGGCTTACAAACAGGTTCTTGATGTATCCACCCATGGGAGAAGTCACGTTTACACCACCCGCACCGTGGGCTGACTCTTGTGCCTCGTAGGCAGAGCGGGCTGTTTCATAACGAGAACGGATCTGTTCAAAGTCCTTCTCAGAGATGATCTGTTCCTTCACCAGCTCTTCGGCACGCTGAAACTCCTTGCGAGCCGTTTCGTAGGTTATTTTCAATTTGGCAACCGGATCGCCTTCGGGAAGTTTTGCAGCCGAGAGGGTGACCACGGTTTCACCGGCACGAACGGCTGCTCCCGGTGCAATGGAGAGATTGACGAACGAAACCAATCCGTTGGCTGTGGCAACCAGGGAGGCCTCATCGCCTTGCGACGAGAGAACCTGGCCACTTGTCTTGACGACCTGCCGGAAGGTTCCCAGAGTAACGGTTTCGAGCGCCAGCCCGGCTGCTTCGGCCTGGGCGTGGGTAAAAAGTATTTCGTCGGAATGATCATGGTCATGCTCCATTTCATGATCATGGGTGCTTTCCAGTTCGTGTTCATGTTCCTGTTCATGAGTGTGCTTATCTTCATGACTGTGGCAGGAGGAGAGCAATAAAGCCACAGCCATATATAGCGCCAAAATAATTTTCTTCATCGGTGGATATGAAAATAAGAGACAAAACTTCGACAGGTGAAATCCTATTCACCCAAGCGGTCTCAAAGTAAAAAAATGGAATGATGGGGTGCGACGCAGTGCTGCATCGAAGCGGTGGTTGCCTGTGAAAATAATCTCAGGAGAAGGAAATGGGAGGAGCGCGCAACCCGAGCGGGCTGCGTATTTCCGTGATCAGGAACGGACTGATATATTCGCCATAATCTGGTTTCTTGTCTGGGGCCAACATCCATAAGTCCGCAAGAACAGCCACAAACAGATCGGAACAAAAAGAAAATTCATCACCATGATGAGGGGTGACTGGATTGATGCGTACGACAGACTCGGCATGCGGAAGAATGAACTCTGCATGCACTACACAGTGCGCCTCCCCGGGAGTATGATCCGGTGCAGGGCGCTGGTCGGCTGTCTGATTCTGGTCGCAATGGTGCTCCATATGCTCCATCAGGAAGCAAATCATTCCATCGTGGTGATGATGATGCGGAATCGCAGTCAGTACCTGCATCAGCAGGATCGCGAAAGCAATAACGGATATGGAGTAGATGCGTTTCAAACTTCAGTCTATTGTTCAACTGCAAAAATAGATGAAAATCGAGCTATTTCCAAACGCATTCAAAAAAAACGAGATTATTGGGAAGGTAATTTTTATAACTCGGGCATCTCTCCGGAAACTAATCTATTAAAAACAGTCAGTTGGTAAGGTGGATTATAGTATTTATCGATTATTTCGTATGCGTTTTTTCTAATTTGTTGTCTGTCCATCTTATTCAACCAATCCTCGATCTTCGTTTTCAGATCTTTCGTATCATTTTCCTTAAAGAAGAAACCATTGTATCCGTCCTGTATGGCTTCAGCTTCGGGCATTTGCTTGCACATATTATCGTGTGTGCAGACTGGCGTTCCAAAACTCAACGAATGGATTGCAGTTAATCCCACATTTCCGGGAGACACACACAAGTCGGACATGGATAAATACCGCCCATTTTCTTCTTCGTCAAAGCTAGCCCCGGTAAAATGTAACCATCCTTCCTCCAATCCTTCTCTACCCATTTCTTTCAGTTTATTTATATTGGATCCGTCTCCCACAAACAACAGGTTCGCTTTCTTTTTTGTGTGGTTCATCTGAATCATTGCTTCCAGAAGTATATCCAATTTTTTCACATCGGTTAATCTTCCAATAAAAATTACAACAGGCAAATGGGGGTCGGAGAAAAAAGGAAATACTTCGCTTTTCTTCAAATTCTGCAGTCTGTCACGCATCACTTTCTGCGCATTATAGTCCAATGAGTTAAAAACGACATACATATCATCCGGATTGAATCCATGTTGCGTCATCAGTTTTTTTGCTCTTCTCTCATACAGCAAATGTTTGTGTCCAAGGCTAAAAAAAGCCTTTCTCAACATCAATTTCACCCCCTTTTCATCCCCATAAAAACCATGTTCCCAAAAAACGACCTTCACTCCACGTAACCGACAGACTATCGCAGCCATCCAAGTGGAGAGGCGTGACATATCCCCAGGGAAAATTGCATATTCAAACTTACCATTCCAACATTCTCGAATAACTCCTTTTTGCCAAATCAGTTTATCGCCTTTCCACCAGTAATTTTTCACTTTGTGTATCTGATCTCTTTTAGCGGCAAACTCTTCTATTTCGAAATCAATGGTTTGCACATTATTAAAAGGATCACCATAATAAAAATGCACCTTCCAATCGGGATAATGAAGCAAAGCGGTCCAGATTGGCGCCCTGTAATGTGGCGCCACATTCATAAAAATTTTTATTGTTGTCATAAAAAAAATATCATGTCATATAGAAAGGGTGAAACATGCAATTCTAGTTCTCATCCGTATTGAGATAACGCGTCATGATCAGTGTTTTATCGTCGAGATCTTTCACCGAATCAAATCCCAACCGGCGCATTAATTTGTAGGAATTGATGTTTTCTTTCAGTACGATCGCGTAGAGTGATTCCAATTTGATTGATTTAGCGTAATCAATCATATATTGTAACCCCTGCACGCCAATGGTTTTACCCCAGTACTCCTTTTCTCCCAGATATCCGAATACTTCTCCATCGGTATCAGTGAGATGTTTGATTCCCATTACACCGATGGGTTTGTCCTGATAACAAACAGATCTTATAAAGTAATCCTTTCTGGTCTTCAGGCTTTCGAACCACTTATTCTGTGATTCCGGATCGAATTCTGAGGTAGAAGTCAATTCCTTGATGATCGGATCGTTTAACCATTCCCACGACTTTTCCAATACTTCGCGATTGAACTCTTTAAATTCAACTGCAAAAATTTTTCTGTATTCCATATTTTATAAAATGTTGATTATAATGTAAATTATATTTTGCGTAATCATTTTGATTATTTCAGCACCATCTCCACTTTCTTGTAATTTGCTTTCTTTCTAAACAGTTGCCATTTCAAATAGGTCCCGGAGCGCCAGCACCATTCAAGCGGACCATATAAAAAATGTTTCATCCAGTAGCGGCTGATGACAATCTGTATGATATAGATTAGCAAACCCAGAACAAAAAGAAAAGCAGGACCCTTTCCGTCGAAATATGAGCCCAAGCCCCAGGCTGAGAAGAGAAATGCGCCAATGACATTTTGCATCTCATAATTGGTTAGTCCCATTCTTCCGTATGGTGTGAACCAATTTAAATATTTTCTTATGCCTTCCACCTGATAGAGTGTAATAAATCCCATCGCCAACGCTCCCGACATGGTGATTGTACTGAGGTTTTGTAAGCTGGAAACCACCAGCGCAATGAAGGGCACATCTGCTCCCTCCGATCGCAACTTTAACAAGTTAACCGAATGATCCGGTTCAATCATTCTGGCTGTGAGTATAAACACCAGGGTAGCCAGCGTAAATGCGAAAAACAAAATAAGATTCCTTTTTTTCCGAATGTGTACCTGTTCAAAAAAACGAAGTCGCCCTACAACAAATCCGAGTATGAAGAGGGCTAGCACAAGATATCCGGTCTCACTGTGTAGAAATTGAAACTTTAACTTATTGATTGTCTTGACCGTAAGATTCTCTTTCGCTGTTTGAAAATAATTGAGGTTGCTGAGGGCAGGTTCATTGTTTGGAAGCGTTTCCGGCATAAAAACAGTTTCAGGTTGTTCAGACACACTCGAATGAACTATCACTGATTCTGTTTTTATATTCTCCACACCGATTAACAACACGCCAGGCACACCGATTAACAATAAAGAAACGATGAGCATCAGCATCCAGTTTTTCAAAGGGAAGAGAAAGACCAGTATGACGCCAAACAGTGCATATATTGAAAGGATGTCAAGATATGTAAAACTTGTCCCTATCAGGCCTATGATACATAACAACAACATGCGCCATAAAAACCTACTCCGAAAATCAATTCCTTTTTTGGAAGCTCTCTCCATTTGTATGAAAAAGCTCAATCCGAACAGAAAGGAAAAGATGCTGATAAATTTCCCCCTGATAACAAGGTTAGAAAACCAATGAACATATGTATCCAAAGTTGAAGGAGACGAATTCGATAAATTGGTGATTTCATAACCAAAGCGATCTATCATATGCATGAGAATTACACCCAATAAGGCAAACCCTCTTAAAGCGTCGATCACCGTAATCCTTTGCAAATTAGTTGTATTTATTTCAATTTCTTTCATTGGTATTCTTATTCATTATTACCCTAAAAAAATCACACTTGCTCCTGCTCTTTGAGATACCATTGATATAAAAGGGGTATTCCCTCTTCCAGTTCAGTGGAATATTTCCATCCCAGTTTGTTTATTTTGGAGACATCGGTAAGCTTTCTCATTGTTCCGTCAGGCTTGAAAGGGTTAAATTTGATTCTTCCGGTATAACCTACTATTTCTGCGACAAGCTCGGCCAGCTTTTTAATGCTGATCTCTTTACCGGTACCAATGTTGATGTGGCAATTGCGGACATCCTCTGCCCCATTTTTTAAATCGACAAAATTCACATGATCCATGATAAACAGACATGCTTCAGCTAGATCTTCACTCCACAAGAACTCTCGCATAGGTTTTCCGGTACCCCACAATTCCAAATGATTTGAATAGATTCCGAGCTTGTTCAAAGTGAAAATAAAATCATCGATTGTACTCCTGCCGTTTATTTCATTCAATGCTCTTCTTTGCACATCTCTTTTAATAGCGCTCCAGTTGTTTTCCTGTAAGCACTTGGCTAAATGCATTTTACGAATAAGTGCCGGCAACACATGACTTTTTTCCAGATCGAAATTATCATTCGGGCCATATAGGTTTGTCGGCATGACTGCCAGATAATTGGTGCCATACTGCAGGTTGAAACTTTCGCACATTCTTAGGGCGGCAATTTTTGCAATTGCATAGGGTTCATTGGTATATTCCAACGATGAGGTGAGTAGATATTCTTCTTTGATTGGTTGCGGAGATTCCTTTGGATAGATGCAACTACTTCCCAGGTATAAGAGTTTCTTCACCTTGTGTCGAAAGCTTTCGCCTATTACATTATTCTGTATCTGAAGATTCCGATAAATAAAATCGGCACGATAGGTGTTATTGGCGATAATACCACCGACATATGCTGCTGCTAAAATTACATATTCGGGTTTCTCTTCATCAAAGAATTTTTTTACAGCTGCGCCATCCATTAAATCCAGTTCAGAATGAGACCGACCGATAAGATTGGTGTATTCCTTGTTTTGTAAATTTTTCCAAATGGCAGATCCTACCAGTCCATTGTGTCCGGCAAGATATATCTTACTATCCTTATTCATTGTCAATAGCGTGCTTAATTTTCAGCTTTTTCACAAATTTCATATCATGCCTTACCATCAATCGGACCAATTCTTCGAATGATGTTTTATTGGGATTCCAATTCAACAATGTTTTGGCTTTGGTAGGATCACCCAGAAGCAATTCCACTTCCGACGGGCGGAAATATTTCGGATCTACCTCTACCAATACCCTTCCTGTTTGCGTATCGATTCCCTTTTCAGCTATGCCTTCGCCTTCCCATCTCAGGTTGATACCAGCTTCAGCAAAAGCGTACGTACAAAATTCACGGACTGTGTGCATCTCTCCGGTTGCTACAACAAAGTCTTGTGGTGTTTCATGCTGGAGCATCAACCACATACATTCTACATAATCTTTCGCATAGCCCCAATCACGGGATGCATTCAGATTGCCGAGATAGAGTTTATCCTGTTCGCCCTGGGCAATACGAGCCACAGCAATGGTGATTTTTCGGGTTACGAATGTCTCCCCTCTTCGTTCACTTTCGTGGTTAAAAAGGATCCCATTCACGGCAAACATATTGTATGATTCTCTGTAGTTCACCGTTATCCAGTACCCGTACATCTTGGCCACTCCATAAGGGCTGCGTGGATAGAAGGGAGTGGTTTCTTTTTGCGGTACCTCCTGAACCAAGCCAAAAAGTTCAGACGTAGATGCCTGATATATTTTGGTATGCTTCTCCAAGCCCAATATGCGAACTGCTTCCAACAGTCGGAGTGTACCCACTGCATCGGTCTCGGCTGTATATTCGGGAACATCGAAACTCACTTTTACATGGCTCTGTGCTGCAAGATTGTAGATTTCATCCGGTTTCGTAGCCTGAATAATGCGTATCAACGAACTGGAGTCGGTCATATCGGCATAATGGAGTTTAATCAGTCTTTCATGATGCATATCTCTTACCCACTCATCAAAATAGAGATGTTCAATGCGTGTTGTATTGAATGAGGATGATCGCCGCATGATTCCATGTACTTCATATTTTTTCTCGATTAAAAACTCAGCAAGGAAAGATCCGTCTTGCCCAGTAATTCCAGTTATTAGTGCTACTTTTGCCATTTTTATATTATCTTAATTTGTAATTATAAGTTAGTTAGCCTGCATTTTTATAAGCGTTCGTACCAAATATTGTCATAAAAATGATTTTCATGTCATGTAGAAAATCCCAATTTTCCAGATATTCCATATCGTACTCCACTCTTTTTTCCATTTTCCAGAGTTCATCCGTCGATCCCCTATATCCATTTACCTGAGCCCAGCCTGTAATACCGGGTTTCACAAAGTGGCGTACTTTGTAGTGTTGAATCAATTCAGCATACTGTGTGGTATGTTTTAGCATGTGAGGCCTTGGTCCAACGACCGACATATTTCCCATCAGTACATTAAAAAATTGGGGGAGCTCATCCATGTTGGTACGTCTCATAAACTTGCCAATGGAGGTGATCCTTGCATCATTTGCTACAGCCTGTTTACTGTCTGCATCGACATTCACTGTCATTGTCCGGAATTTTAAACAGGTAAATGTCTTGTTATTGATTCCTGTTCTTTTTTGTTTGAAAAAAACGGGGCCTTTTGAATTCAGTTTTATCATGATCATGATAATTGGGAACAACCAGCTAAACAGAAAAACAATCACTGCCAGCGAAAAACAAATATCAAAGATTCGTTTTTCAACTCGAAGCGTCAGTTTATCCAATGGTATCTCCTGGGGGTTAAACATCTCGAAAAGAGGAGATTTTTCGGTTTTTTTACCTATCTTACGTTGGCTGTTCCAGAAATCTTTCATCAACACATACCGTACACGCAAACCGGTTTCGTTGCAGCGTGAAAGAAGCAAGTTGGTATGTTCTTTGGTGAAATATTTCGGATCGGTCACCAAAATCATGTTTAATTTGAATTTCTCTGATAAGGAGGTCAATTCATTGATGTTGCCGAGTATTTCCAGATCTTTGTACTGCTTATAATCGGAAATATATCCCACTAGTTTATAGCCCAAGGCTGGATTGTGCAACAACAACCTTCCAAGTATTTCATCGGCATCGCCTGTTCCCAGAATGGCGACCCTATGATGAGCGTATCCTTTCTCATAACGATACTGATGAAACTTATAAATTATATAAAAGACGACTACTTTCACCACAAAAAAGAAGCCGGTGTATTCTACTAAAAAACCTTTGTGGTAATTTTCCGGCAGGAAAATCTCTGCCAAGAGAAAGAGTGTGATAAGCAGGACAAGAAATCTCATTCCAAAAGCTTTCACTCTTTCGGTATAAGCATCATTAAAAAAATAGTTTCTTTTCGAATAGATTGTATAGGCAAGCAGTTCTGATACGTTGGCATGTAAAATATAGAGATTCCTTCCCGGCAAATCCATATAATTATACATCGGACTATTGTGATATACCATATACACTGATATATTCAACAACAACAAATCGAATATCAGAAAGGATAGTTTTATCCCTGTATGTTCAGAATCCATAAGCTGTGATTATTAAAATGTTATTTTCTGAACTTTTCCTTCAGAATTCCTATTACAAACAGTGTATTTCCGATAAGGTAGCGGCGCCACATTCTGCGGGGTTCACGAATCAGACGGTAAAACCACTCAAGACCAATTTGTATCATCCACTTTGGTGCTCTTTTTACCGTTCCGGCATAGAAATCAAACACGGCTCCGATACAGCAAATATGTCCTGCTCTCAGTTGATCAAAATATTCATACGTCCATTTTTCCTGTTTGGGAGCTGTCATACCCACAAAAAGTACATCGGGTTCAACCTTATTTACAGCTTCAATCATGGAACGACTATCTTCCTCGCTGAATATTGGTTTGTATGGAGGAGAATAGCTGTAAATCTGCAAATCGGGGTGTTCCCTTTGAGCCCGCTCTTTAATGAGTCGCAGTGTCTGTTCAGAACTACCCAGAAAAAAACACTTTCCTCTCTGCTCATGAACGCGTCTCATTTCATACTGAAAGAGATCAAAACCGGCAATCTTCTTAATTTTTCTGCCCTTCAGCAAACGCATGGCCAGTACCACACTAATTCCGTCAGGCAGTAACATATCGCTGGCCTGAAGTGCCTGCCTGAAAAGAGTATCTTTCTTTAGCGTGTTGTATGAATGGGCGTTAATTGTATTAATTAATAACTTCGAAGATTGAATCTCCTGCAAATTCCCATTGTACAGTTCAAGTTTTTGTAGCATAATTTTCAGAATTAGTAGCGTTCAACTCATCTTGTGTACTCCAAGAAAACGTGTACTTAAGGGATGCAGCACAATTGTGGATCTCCTTAAATCTGAGCAATCCGATATTGGGTTCACCGTTGAGGCCCGAAGAACCCAAATCGATAAAGTCATAATCCATTTTCTTGTAATAATCATAGATACTCGAATATAAGAGATCCATAATTCCCAGAGACCTGTTATCCAGATCGTCACCCACAAATATACCCTGTGCAATTTTCTCATGACCGCGATAAAAAACCCCGGCTCCCATGCTCTCATCATTATGGTCTTTGATTAAGAAGAAATCGACAGGCATCACAGTATTCACTTTCACGATGTCATTTAAAGTCATGTGAATTTTTCGGCCCTGCACTTCCCGATTGCGGAAAATAATCATGTAAACTTCATTGATGGATTGCTTGTCTGTTACTACATGGAAAGAGAGATTATTTTTTATTGCTTTTCTGCAATTTTGTGCCACCGTATATTTTACCCAGTTACCGTCAAATTTCTTCAGGTCGATCCAGTTTATTATTTCTGGAGTCAAAAGTTTAAAACCAAGTCTAATAAAGGCATTGATACATTTTGCATTCATGTTGCTCTGATACAGGTCAGGAGGGAGGGTGATGGTAATCTTATGGATACCATGCTCTCTCAGGAACTCTTTTAGCCCTGCAATAAAATCGTACACCACTTCGTACGACAGATGTTCATGTGTGTAGTGCAATCCGCCAAAGGGAGCCGAAAACGGAGCACAAAGGTAATTGTCTTTCAATCCCCCTATAAGCCCCATTGAAGCGTCATTACTATCCATTAATCTGACAACTTTGTCAGTTTTGTTCTCTACCAGACTAATAAAATCCTCAGATATATAAGGATTTGGGTCGGATGAAAAATGTCTTCTATAAATATCTTTGGATACTTCGATTAACATTGCTTTATTTTTATTGAATGATATTTTGTAAAATAGATAATAACCTCTGTTCAAAAATTATTTGTGTAAAGGATTGCTCATATTTCATTCTCCCGTTTGCACCCATTTTTTCTCGCAAAGCGGGATCATTAATCAGTATTTCAATCCGTCCGGCTAAATCATTTGCATCAGTATTACTTTGAAGCAAATAACCTGTAATTCCATCATCCACCATATCGGGCATTCCTCCTTCAGCAAAAGTAATGACCGGTAGCCTGTGCTGCATGGCCTCCAAGATTACCAGCGGAAAACAATCATATATTGAGGGCAATACAAATACATCTGACTCTTCAAATACCATCTCCTTTAATTTTCCATATCTTTTCCCCAAATATTGTATTTGCTCGCTAAGGCCAAGATTTTCAATGTAATCAGTCAGCTCTCTTTCGCTAATATCCGCTTCTCCGCCCACAAAATCACACTGAAAATTATAACCTTTTGCTTGCAGAACGGCGCATGCATTTACCAATTCAAATACTCCTTTCTCTTTTATGAGGTTGGAGAAAAAAAGTATCCTGAAAGGTCGGTTTTCAACTGTGGAAAGAACTGCAATTCTAGGTTGATAATCTCTAATACCATTGGGGCAGTAATACACATCCTGTTCTGGTATATATGACGCGATATCGTAATAAAGATGCTTGGAAAGAAGTATTACCCGGTTTTTATTGAATACAAATCTGTATAAAAGATGATTCAGCCTTTTCTTATTTTCTTTTGTAATACCCTTGTTATGAATATGAAATATTGTTTTAATACGGAACGCGCGTAACAGAGCGACTAGCAGCACATCTTTACGAAACCCCGAGCCTGTAGTAGTCAGCGCAAAATAACAAAGATCGGGTTTGTTCCGGATTAACTTGCCCAGTAAACTGAACCATATTTTAACAAAACGAATAATTTTCGCCATACTTGTTTTGCCACTTTCATTTACCTTGCGTGACAAGATGAGATTGATATACTTCCCCCGAAATACATCATTGATCAATTTGCTCTCTTTTATTATTTCTCCTACAATTGAGGACCCATGAACCGGCGGTGGCAGATGCAGCAGAAACAAAACTTCTTTTCGTTCGGAATTCATAAAATTTCAGTATATAATTGATGATAGGACTGAATCATTTCGTTCATTGAGAATTTCTTACTCACAAAATCAAATGCCATTTCCCTGATTTTCTTCAAATTGTACAATTGGTCTTTAATATTTCGGAAAATTGCAAGCAACTCATCTTTTCTATCCAGATGAAATTTAAGCGGCCAATTCTCAGGTAAGGTCTCATCGAGCCCGGGGGCAAAGGAGGCAATTACCGGAACGCCGGCAAAGGAAGCTTCAATGGATATCAAAGTCAACCCTTCAAAATGAGAAGGCATGAAAAGAAAATCAAACGCATGAAACATGGTCGAAACATTTGGGACAGGTTCATATAATATGACATTGTCCTGTTGCAACGCAAGCTGCTGCAGTTGCTTCTTATAGGTACCATCGCCAATAAGGTGAAACAGAAAATCTCCGGGATACAACAGACTGATTTCCGGTATGATTTCCAGGAGTGTATCCATTCCTTTGTAATCTTCAAAACGGCCACAAAATGCAATATTTATTTTTTGTGTGTCGATGTGAAAGGAATGTGGATTTTGTGAGGGGAATTTACAGCCGTTATAAATTATTTGCCTGTTTTGGGAAATTGGCAGATTGTATTTCTTTCTTAACTGTTCATATGCTGTCATCGCGTATGAAGAAACGGCCGCAACGGGTTCATCCTGATAGGCTGATTCGGAGATCCTACCGAATGTATGGTGTGTTCGCCACAATTGCGTGCTATGAATTGTACGGATGACTTCTGGTTTTTTCACGCTGAAAAGTGAAAGCATTTTCAGGGCAACAGCCAGCACAAAATCAGGTAGGTCTGTATGGGAATGGATAATCGACGGCTTCTCTTTCAGGATGAGTAGACACAGCTTTATAGGGCTTATCAGCAGGCTTACGCGCTTTGAGCCATTATGCAGTGTAATGACCGGAACTGTTTTTTGAGCCAGCTCTTTCCTTTTCTGATCGGCATAGCTATTTTTTGAGCGATACAACTCTATAACGGAAATTTCCGCTGGTTGGGATAGAATCTGATCGCTGTGTTCAGACAGACAAAAAGCAATGATCTCTGCACCACCCAGTTGGACCGATGAGATAAGTTGAAATATTTTTTTCATGCTATCTTTCTTTTCTATTAACCCACATTTTCAATTTTTAAATCGTTCCCAAACAAAAGGGAAGAATACCTTCATCCAGATCATGATAAATGAATAAGGGAAGTAGAGGGGGAAATGCCTCTTTACATAGAACATATATTCACTGTAGGCAAGTCCCTTTGGGCTTTTCATCCACGAAATCCTCTTTTTCAGCGGGATACCGGTTTTCCAGTTTTTTTCATGATCATGATTGCATATTCCACAAACACCCGAAGCCAGCCATATTGGAATGTGTTTTTTTTTCGCCCGCATTGAATAGTCGTAATCGGCAATTCCGTGTGTATACCGCTCATCAAAAATACCAATCCTCTTTACCACCTCACCACTCACCCACAGCACATTGGCATTCACAAGATCACATCTTTGTGGGTAACTGCCCGGGTGTAGTTTCTGCATGCTGAGTAAGAAGTGATTCTGTTTTATCACAGACCCTCCGTAGGTCACCTGACTGGTGATATCATCGATCGTGGCTCCGGAATATATGCCACTTTTACCTGTTTCTGCAAGGGAATGTGCCTCTGTTTCCAATAAATTCAACATAAAATTGCGATGTAATGTGACATCATCATTGAGGAGCAAATAGGAATCGAATGATTTCCCTTCTATCGCTGTTTTCCATGCCAAGCGCATGCCTCCGGCCCAAAATAGATTGCCATCACCTTTTATTATATGGATACCTGGAAATTGCTTACTCACCGCTTCGCTCGTTCCGTCGGTAGAACCATCATCCGTCAGATAAACATCAATATGATAGGCTGGCGGTATATCTGCCTGATACAATGATTCCAGACATGCAATGGTTTTTGCCTTTCTGTTGTGACATGTAAGCAAGACGGCTACGTTCTTTTTATTCATACGATTATTTTTTTCTTCTCTTCGGTTGTCAGGTTTGCATCCATATTGATCTCATACTTCTTTTTCTTCATCAGAGCGTATTGAAAATTAATAAAACGCGCATCGAATATGCCTCTCGCCCAGATGATGATTTCATTGTTTGTCATTTTTCTGAATGAATGGGAAAAGCACATCCCGAAAATAATCATCAGCATAAAGTAGTTGATGCTAAAATTATTTACATCTTCCACCCACGAATAGAGCCATCGGAAGGCAATAAAAACTCCCAGCATCTTTACGTAAATATTATTCGATCGGTTTACAGCCAGATAGGAAGCCCTGTAAAATATCAGAAAATAGAGAATTACGCCCATAATACCTGTCCAAGTGAATACATTGGCCAGACCTATCTCATTGGCAAGTCGCTCGTTTCTCCCGGTCAACTCGGAGGCCAAAACACCGAAAGTGTTGGAGTCATTTCCTCTGGCCGGTGTGCGTCCCAGGAACCAGTAGTTGTTGTTGATAGCCGACTCCAGAACCTCGATATAAAGAAATGTTCTTGTATCAGTTATAGCGCTCATTTCCACCCGGTTTCCCTGATTATCGGTACCCACACTCACGTAATCACCTTTAAGGTATTCGCTCATGTTGAATACGTTGAATACATTGGTCACACCCAGTATAAATAAAACCAACGGAATAATAAACAGTGAAATACGCGCAGTTTCCAATAGTTTCACACTTATCTTCTCTTTAAGATAGTATATTATCAGGATCAGAAAAGGTATACCAAACTTCAAAACATTGCTCCTTGCACCTAAGTCAGAAAATATGACCACCGCAGCAAGTAAGAGAATTAAGATGCGTTGCCGTCGGGTAAATGCCGGGAAAAACAGGATTAAGATGCTGACGGGCATCAGATAAAAGCCGAATGCATCGGTCCGTATCATCACTGCAAAAAGCGCAAATAGCGGTAACCCATACTTGACATAGAAAACAAATAGTGATTGCACCACAATTTTGTTGGTAGCAGAAAAAATCACAATGGGCAAAATCAGCGCCATTGAATTTCCAATCAGCCCCTTCCAGTCCCAGTAGACTTCGGCTTCGAACATGCCTCGGGTAATGCAAACAATATTCCAGAAAAGGTAAATCCAGACAACCAGCAAATTGTCCTCATTACGGGTATCAAAGAAATAATGACGGGACAAGAAAAACATCATCAGGATAAGAAACGAAATACCCCACCACAACGTGGTACTGTTGAGAGAAGAAACGAACGGTATCCCTGCTTTTAAGTATGGCAGAACAGTATATATCGTCATCAACATAATTGAGACAGGGAGCATATGACTTATTATCTGTTTATTTACATTAATCTGCTTCATTTTCAAGTGTTATAAAGATTAAATATTTCAGGAACGTTATTTTCCATCTGGTATAAATTGTTGACCAGTTCCCTGGCATTTACCGAAAGCCTGTTAAAAATTACTGGATTAGAGTAAAGTTCAACAACTTTTTCGGCCAGCAACAAATGATCTTCCGCAATTAAACAGCTGTTTTCGCCACTTTTATTAAAATCACGCAATCCCGGTACATTATACAGAATGGCAGGAATACCACACGCCATGGCTTCAATGGTGGTAATGGATATTCCTTCGTACTTACTTGTCATCACATAGACGTCAGAAGCTACCAGGAATTTTCTGACATCGGTTTGGTTGCCATAAAACCTGACGTGTGAATCCAGTTTCATTTTCATTGTCATCTCTTTTTCCTCGGGCTCCTTCTCCCCTTCACCGAGGTGCAGGTAAATTACTGAAGGAACAACTTTTAAGATGAAGGGAAGTGCCCTGATGATGTCGGTATGTCGTTTAGTGTCACTACAGCCACCAACAGAAATTAAAACCAGTGCTTCATCAGGGATATTCAGTTCCTCTCTGATGCGTTTTTTCTCTCCGTTGGACGAAGGAAAATATCGTTTGGCTCCATACCAGTTGTAGATTTTCTTTGTTTTGTTATGATAATAGTTTCGTTCGTGATCGTGTACAGAATCGCTGATAGTTTGAAATTTACATCCAAAGATGTTTTTGGCCGCCCATCGTTGCAGGACATGATACAGATAACTATATCTATGGGAAGGGTAAACGTTGTGAAATGTATACACGGATCGTCTGCCAGCTAACCAAGTACAGCACGTTAATGCAAACATGAATGCACTCACATGGATGTGGACAACATCGATATGGTTACTTTTCAATAACCTGATGAATTGTACATAGTATTTGATACGTTTTCTTATGTTCAATCCTCTGGGATAAGGGCGATGCATCACACGGTAGCCTGCTTTCTGAAAGTGCGGTGCAAAATCACCCGGGTTATCACCCGTAGCCATTACAGTAAGTTGGCATCCCATCTCCTGAAAAAGAGGCGCTGCATCCACATACATTATTTCTGCTCCGGAGAATTTAAGTTCATAAAGGACATGCAATATTTTCATGATGCTGGTTAATTATGTGAGTATATATTTCCAGATATTGCCGACAACCCATCACGACGTCGTGACGTTTTTGCGCTATGAGCTGCGCTTCATGGCTAATGCTAGCAGCCAAAGAGTCTTCAGAAAATATCTTTCTTATTTGCCATGCTAAAAAAGCATGATCTCCCGGGGAAAAGAGAAGTGAACTCTCATTGTCTTTGACAATATAAGGTACTCCTCCAACCGTACTTGCTACCGAAGGGACTCCCATTATCATACTTTCTCCCAATGAATTGGGACTGTTTTCAATAAAAGAGGAAAGTACGAATACATGTGCTTTGCTGTATTCAAGAGCCATCTCAGCTGCTGATAGTCTTTTCTTGATTATGACATTTGTCTCCAGTCCATATTCGATGATGCTATTTTTTAGATAATTTGCGTAATCCTCGTTTATCAGATAATCTTTCATCCACGAGGATTTCATATTGAATGTTGCCAACGGCACCACAACTTTGATATCCGGAAACTCAAGTTTAAGCAATGCAACAGCTTTCAACAAGACATGAAATCCTTTTATTGGATTGGCAGACGATGAAATAAATATCCTATAACGTTCACATTTACTGAGCTCCCATTTTTGCGAGTAAAACACGGGTCGCAAAAGTTCTTCACCATGAAAATAGATTGCAGAGGGATTTAATGACTTCAACTGAGCTTTATCCCATTCTGTCCGACCTATAAAATACCTATTCAAACTATATATTTCCTGTTCTATCCCCACGTACTGTTTCCATTTTTTCAAAAACAAATCTATTCCTCCACGCCCTAATCTATTTTTGATTGATCGATATTTACGTAAATTGATAGTTGATATGCTAAACTTTAAAGCATCGTAACAAGGAGTAACGATACCTTGTATAGAGCACACAATTGGAATTGTTTCATCCACAAATTTTCGCAGGAGACCAAAGTTTTTTTCTGTTCCATGTATATGTATTATGTCCGGTTTAAAATCATTGATGGATCGTAAGTATTCTGATGCCAGCCGAACACTCATATCTTTGACATTGTCACCTTTTCCGATAGGAACAGAATAGTACATGACACCATCTATCTCTTTTTGCTGAAACGCCCCTTCGAGAACGGGTGTAACAGAACCTAAAATAACATCGTTTTCATTTTTAAGAATGTCAAACAACGGGGCGATCCATGCTCCTCCAAGAGAAGGTTTCCCATTCACATAGGGGAGAAAAGATTCAAATAGATCATGTGTTATCCAAAGAATACGCATTTTATTCAGTAAATTATTATATAGTTTTTCGCACACTCATATGTTTTATATCCAAGCACTATCTTCTGATTCCCAATAGTCGTAAATACCAATAAAAAAGACTTAATTTATTGAGGGTTGCAACTCCTTTCCGTCCATTAATCCCTTTATACTTGTATCGCAACCAACTCTCATAATATATAGATAAATCAATGGGGTTTAATATATTAAGATTTTTTACTCGGTATTTTTTAAATACCCTATATGCCTCTTTCTTTCTCATCTCCTCCATTTTATTATTTCTCGAAACCGATTCAGCGTGGATTCTGTATCCTACTGTGGTTTTATTCATATAGGACACTTTCACATTCATTCGGGTAACCCGGTAAATGACAGTCATGTCCTCGTATATTCGGAAATCCTCATCATTATAATCAATGAGTTTCATTATTTCCTTCTTGCAAAAAAAAGTGGGTGTATTTAAGAAGGTAGGCCATCTGGAATAAGCCTTAAGTTGTTTTTTTGCTGTGGGGAGGTTCACAATGTATTCCAACCCTGTATTGACGATTTTGTCTGACAAGGTCTTTCCACTTTCATCTATTTTATGAATATCTGAAACAATAAAAAGCGCATTGGATTGTTTTGCATAATTCAAATTATCCGAAATACAGTTCGGCAATAGAATATCATCACCTGATATTGTTTTTATCCAATCTCCGGTAGCTTTCTTCAATCCTCTGTTACAGTTTGCGGGAGTACCCGTATTGTAAACGGTAGTAATTAAATGGGTATTGACGAAAAAATGACTGTTATTCTGTAACCACTCCTGGCAAATCGGGATTGTATTATCAGTGGAACAGTCGTCAGTTATAATCAGCTCAATATGTCTCCAGGATTGCGATTTTACACTTTCCAATGTTTCTATCACATATTGGGCACTGTTGTATGTGATAATAATCACCGAGACCAATGGAGAATTCGTTGAAATCATAATCAATTATTTTTGTTTTGTTTCCGAATAAAAACTTGCACCATATCTTTTAGCCCAATCCTTTTTTCCAATTCTCTGAATGAATACCAGGAGGAAGCGCCAATGAGTATAATCCCCGGTACATATGCATAGGGATATTCAATTAGATTCACAACTGAAAAACTAAGTAGGGCAAGCAGAAATTGAATCAAAAAAATCGTGATCCCTTCCTTATAAAATGAGAAATTATACTTCACCTTCACGATGGCAAAGACTTGGATGAAATAGACCATGTAAGATACTAGAAAGGAGATTCCCAGACCGTTTAATCCGCCCAAATAATATCCTACAATATTAAATGCCAATGAATAAGCACTTCCAATTAACTCATTCCAAAAAAATAGTGGGCCATCGCCTTTTGCCAAAAACACAAAAGCTATTGACCAACTCACAGCCTTAAAGAAAATGCCCAATGAAGCCCAGTAGACCATCCCTTTTATTGCCAAAAATTGAGTCGAATACAAAAGAATCACTGCATAATTAATAAATACAAGAAAAAAGATAAGGATCGGAGCCAAAATAAGCAGCGCAATTTCTGCTTGTTGATTGATACTTTCTTTACATTTTACATTGTCACTTGCTATTGCTGCTAACCGAGGATAGTAATCTGTACCCATGGCCGTAAAAATCATTCCAACATAAGTATTAATGATCGTAAATCCTGCCGAATATTGACCAACATCCGCTACATCTCCGGTATGATTGATAAAAATACGAAGTATATAGGTCGCAATGATTGTTATCAAACCACTCAGACTGATCATGATACCCATTACCATCATGTTTTTACCTTCTTTTAGGATTACGGATTTGGGGACCTCCACTTTTTTAGTTTTGATCTTACGGGAAAAATACCGGGAAAAGAAAAGTGTGATGAATGATGTTACAATAATAACAGGTACGATTCCCTGGACGCCGAATCGATAATACAATGGAATTGAAATGAACAGTCCGATCAGGCTGCCATAAAAATTGGCTTTTGCCAATTGCTGTAACCTGCGCATTCCTTGTAATAGAACCAATTCTCCGGAACTCAACTGATTAAACAATAGCGTAACTGAAATCCAAACAAAAGCCAGCGTATAATCTCTGTTTCCGAAAGTAACCTCACTTAGCCAGGAAGAGAAAAACAGTGTAACCAAAACGCCTAATAAACCAGTCATCCATACCAGACGACGTAAAACAAAGATCACATTCGATATGCGATCCTCATTGCCGGTGGTACGAGCTTCAGAAATATTCTTCACCGCACTGGTTCCCAGGCCCAGGTTAGTTAATCCGCCCACTAAAGCGGTAGCAGAGGTAAGAAGCCCAACTATCCCCATACCGGTTGGCCCCAGTAGTATCGCCACAAATTTAGAGCGTACCACCGATATCAATATTTGAAAGAATTGAACCCCGCCAAAAAGTGACGTTGCTTTCATAATTTGCCGATATGAATTTCTTTGTACTGTCATCTTTTTGAATTCAGTTATCGGAATGAAATGAATTGACGAAATGTACAACCGTCGCAGCCTCTTCATCTGTAATGATCTGGCTTATGGGCAGACTTAACACCTCTCTGTGCATCTTTTCTGTGATGGGTAAATAAGGATGCGGCAGCCCTCTGTATGCTTTTTGCAGATGGGGAGGTACCGGATAGTGAATTGATGCCTGAATACCATGTTCGTTCAGAAAATACAACATTTCGTCCCGTTTGGGAGTAGCAATCACAAAAAGATGAAATACATGCGCATCCCAATCGCTCACTTCAGGCAAAATGACTTCCGGATGATTAATATGTTTCAGATAATATCGGGCCACCTCTTTTCTGCGTTCATTGTCTTGTTTCAAATAAGTCAACTTCACGTTTAAGACTGCCGCCTGAATTTCATCCAATCGGCTGTTGTACCCTTGATAATCGAAAATATACTTTTTGGAAGATCCATAATTTGCCAAAGCCCTGGTCAATTCAGCAAGCTCGCTGTTATTCGTGGTTATGGCTCCACCATCACCCAAAGCCCCCAAGTTTTTGCCAGGGTAAAAGCTATGTCCCGCTGCATCTCCCAACGATCCGGTTACATTGCCGTTGTATTGGCAACCTGCGGCCTGTGCGTTGTCTTCGATCAATTTCAGGTTATAATGATTACACAGTTCCCCAATTTTTTTTGTATACGCACATCTTCCGTACAAATGCACAATCATAATACCTTTTGTCCTGGGCGTAATCACCTCTTCAATTTTTTCATCGTCAATCTGGCAGGTCAACGGATCGGGTTCAACCAATATGGGAACCAGCCGATTATCGGTTATTGCTATAATTGAAGCAATGAAGGTATTGGCAGGAACAATAATTTCATCTCCTTCCTTCATGACTCCCATTTCTATGTAAGCACGCAAGATGATGCGCAATGCATCCAAACCGTTGGCAACGCCAATACAATGTGTTGTTCCTACAAATCGTGCATAATTCTTTTCAAATTCGGCTGTTTCCTTTCCCAGTAGATACCAGCCTGAATCGATTACTCGCGACACAGAATGATGAATTTCATTTTCATATTTCTGCGTTATTTTTTGAATATCAAGAAATTTCACCATTCCAATTCATTTTAATTGATGGACAACGCCATTTTTATCTTTTTTTTGTAAATTCAACAGTATCCCGTTGCTGGTAATATACCCTTGATGGCTTGCCGGGTTGCCGAAATAAAGTGCATATGGAGGGATGTTGCTTGTAACCACGCTCCCAGCACCAACTAATGCATATTCACCAATGGTGATACCTGGAAGAATCGTTGCGTTCGCACCTATTGTGGCACCAGTCTTTACCAACGTGCTCATCAAATTATCATCGTCGTAGGCTTTAGACCGGGGAACCAATTCATTGGTAAAAGTTGCATTGGGGCCGATAAAAACATTGTCTTCAATGGTTACACCATCCCATAATTGTACACCGTTTTTTATTGTTACATTGTTACCAATCGAGACCCTATTCTCAATAAATACACAAGCACAAATATTGCAATTAGATCCTATTATTGCCTCAGGCAGAATGACGCAAAACTGCCATATGTTTGTATCCTTCCCAATATTTTTACTCAGAACGTCAGATTTTAGATGAATCATTTTTATACTCTTTAAATTCATTATAATCTCTTATATAATCTTCTTCTGAAAATTCTGTAGATGCCAGTACCAAACAGACAGAGCCTGAGGAAAAATTATCGAGTTCTCTCCAGATACCAGGAACTACCAGTAAGCCTCTATAAGGTCTGTTGATGGTGAATGTCCTTTTTATTTGACCATCATCAATTGTTACATCGAAACTACCACTTGCTGCCACAATAAACTGCTGCAGTTCTTTATGTGCATGTCCACCTCTAGACTCTCCACCTGGCACATCATATAGATAATATACACGTTTTACACCAAAAGGAATGGTTCTGGCGTTTTCCACTACACTGATATTACCCTTTTCGTTGTGATGCTTGTCTATCTCAAGCATGGAACAATCATAAACATTGGTTTTTCTCATAGAATTATTTATTATTAAATTCGCGCTTCATTTACCATATTTTTGAAAAGTGAATAATCATAAATATAATCGGCCGGATTAAATTCAATGGATGCCAATACAAGTGCTAAAGCATTCGTGGAGAAATTCATCATTTGTCTCCATACTCCTTTTGGGACATATAAACCATAATACGAACGGTTTAGTGAGTATGTATTCTTTTCAATGCCATTATCCAGCACCACATCAAAACTACCAGACAGGGCCACGATGAATTCCTGGTTTTCCTTGTATGCATGTCCTCCCCTCACCTCACCGCCGGGCACATCGTAAATCCAGTATGTACGCGCAATTTTAAAAGGTATGTGGTTAATTTCCTCAATGACCGAAAGATTCCCTCTTCTGTCATAATTCTTGGGAAGTTGTATAATTCCTGCTTCTCGGCATTCCATTTTTATTATTTTTTTAACATGTTAAACATATATTGTTTCAAACAGCATCATGCTGTTCTCATAGGTAAAGTATGGCATGGTTCAAATTACCGACAAGTAGCCATAGCCATATTTTTTATTCATTCCGTAGCGATACTCGACAGCATTCAGGTCGACAGAATTTAATATAAAATACATTCTTTTTAATTTTTTCTGTTGATAATACTCTTCCGCATCTTTGATAAATTTTCTGGGAGTGTAACCAACCCGTGCAACAAACATGTTTACATCGGCCAGTCTATTGAGTAGAAATCCATCTGAAACCAATCCAATGGGTGATGTATCAATGAGTATGTAATCGAATTCCTCTCTCAATTGATTGATCAAATCATCCAGTATCGGTTTGGCCAGTAATTCGTTTGGATTTGGAGGAATTGCACCAGCAGTGATAACCGATAAATTTTCATGAACGCCGGATGGTTTAATTAAATCTTTCTTATCCAAATATCCCGACAAAAACAATGTCACACCCTGACTATTGCCTAAACCAAAAACTTTGGCCAGTTTGGGTCTCCTGATGTCCAATTCAATTATCAATACTTTCTTTTCCAGTAATGCCAGGCTCATTGCAAGATTAACCGTAATAAATGATTTGCCTTCTCCGCTGATACTCGACAGCATGTTTATTACTTTTTTCTCCTTGCTATCCAAGACGAACAAAAGATTCGCACGAACCAGCCTGAGCATTTCATTAAAATAATCGTTCTGGTTTTCCTTTACAGCAATAGTTTGCATTTGCGACAATTTAGGGACCTCACCCAGTACCGGAATTGTCGTAATCTCCTCCAGTTCCTCTTTGCTGTATATCTGATACCGCAGTAGTTCTTTTATTTTAATCATCACAACGGGAAGGATTAGACCAACCATAAAAAAGATCAAAAGAATCATTCTTTTGTTTGGCCACACTACACCGGCGATCCGAACATTGTCTACTAATTTTGAGTTTGGAGCTACAACAGTCATGTTCATGTAGCGTTCCTCCTTCTTCTGGAGGAGATAAAGAAATAGCTCCTCTTTGGTATTCTGTTGACGGACAATATCAGAGAAAACACGTTCCTGCTGAGGAATGGCCCTAATTTTAGAATAATTACGAGAATACTCTGAATTAATATCCCGCTGTAGAATCTCTAAATTGCTTTTCTCATTCTGTAAGCCGGAGACCACCGAAGAAAAAGTAGATTCCAGTTGACTGTTAAGATCTATCATTGATTGATTGCTGCCGGACGCTATTCTGGCCAGTCTGTTTCGTTCAAGTACCAAATTATTATATGTACTGATCTGGGAATTCAATATCGAACTTTGGACACCGGAATTAGCCGGTATAAGCTGACTATGGCCACTTTTTTGTTGTACAAAGTCCAATAAACCAGACACAATGGAATATTGTGACTCAATATCCATCTTTTTTTCTCTGACACTCGCCAGCTGGGTGTTATATAAATCGGCCTGAGAACCAATATTGGTCAATCCTTGCGATTGCTTAAACTCCTGCGCCTGATCTTCCACCATGTTTAAATCATTATTCAACATTGAAAGATGATTATCTATTATCTTTGATGTTCTTTCGGCCAAATCCAACTGATCTCGGATTCCATATTCGTTATATGCCATAAAATACGCTCGCAGAAAATCCTTTCCCAGTTCCGTATTGGAAGTGGTCAGAGCTACATCAGCTACAGATGAAGTTTTAGAGGTTAATTCTATCACCATCGAGTTAACAAAGGCATCGGCAACAGACAGTGGATTTTGAATCTGAATTCTGAGCCACATATTCGCGTTGGGTTTTGCTTTTCCTTTTGTCAGCATGAGTTCACAAAAAGGTAACTTCACAATCGTGTCGTTTGAGGAGGCAGATATCTGATATTCATTTCCGTCATGTTCCCCATTGAATATCAAGGCACCTTCAGGATAAACCAATAGGTCAAATGTGATATTTCCACCCAATGCTGCCAGTTTATCCTCCGGAATTTTAACCTCGACGGGCAATTCATCGCCATACAAAATTGCAGTCTTTCGTTTGGGAAGACCCGGAATTACCTTATTCAAAATAGAAATCAATGGCTCCATTTGAAAGTAGGTAACATTCATGTTCTGCTCCTTGATTACGCTTTCAGCGATTAATGACTTTTTCAGAATTTCAACTTCATTGTCTGCGTTGTTTCTTCTGGTCATTACACCCATTTCCTCAAAAATTCTTATATCCGAACTTCCGCCCTTTTGATCATCTTTAAACAAGATGGCAGTTGTGACCTCATATTTAGGTATCGCAAAATAGAGATAAATGATGGCAATGAAAAGGCAAAGTAGCACAGATGCGATAAACCATCTCCAATAAGAAAAATATTTCATCAGTATGGCTGACAGATCAATCTTTTTCTCTGAAAGTGCAATAAATTCTTCTTCAACATTCGAAAACTTACTCATAGCTTTTACAATTCAAATCTGTTTAAAAAAAATCGTCACTGTGTCAATCCAAAAATAGTGGCACCCAATGTTGCCAATGAGATCAAAACACTGATGGTTGTCATCCTGAAGTTTTCGGCAGCACCATATCTGGAAGAGTTTGCCTTTGTTTGGTTTGGTTCTACATACACAACATCATTTTGCTCCAGGTAAAATGCAGGCGACTCGAACAATTTATTGTTGTTGAGATTCACGCTATAAATAATTCTTTCTCCATTGGCTTTTTCACGCAAAACCTTCACATTATCGCGCCTGCCGAATATGGTCATGTCTCCTGCCATGGCCAACCCCTCAAAAATGGTCATTCTCCCATTTGAAGACTCAAATTTGCCGGGTCGAAGCACCTCTCCAAGTACATTGACTGTGTAATTGAGAATTCTTGCTGTTATTACTGGCATCTCCTCTGAAAAATAAGGTTTAAGTTTGTTCCCTATAAATAATTCAAGTTCCTCGGTATTCATTCCAGACACCTTTAGGACACCCAGCGTAGGGAAATTAATGGTTCCTTCGCTATCTACAAGATAACTCTGTATGGCCGGTTGCGATTGAATGTTTCCCATTCTGCTATCAATTTGCGGCATAATTAAATTATATCTGGAGGATGCAGTGGGTTCACTGCTCACCACCGTAATTGAAAGCTGATCCTTCGGTTTGATTATCGCGTCATACTTCGCATTGTTGAGTTTGGTTTGTTCGCTGTTAGTTTGCTGGAAGTAAGGGATATCTTTCACGTGTGCACACGAAACCATAATAGACGTGAACATCAGAAGATTCATGAATCTTTTCATTTTTTAAATTTTCTTTTTTACGTTTTGTATAATCCTGTCATTTCTTAATAACTAATTGACAGGATTATACAAAACAGGTCAGCTGTGATTTCTATTTATTATGTAGTGATAACAATATTTAAATTTTTTATCGCTACTACACTTAACTAAATTAGTTAAGTATCGCAAATATAGGTTTCATATTTTTAATTCTCATCATATTTCAACTTACATAATATTACACATACCAGACAACTTATTCGGGAAAATCAATCTGGGATTCCCTCTAAGAATCGATTTTGTTTAAAATGATTATAAATAAAAACGCTTTTTCAGTTAAGGCCGATTAAATCTCATTAATTTGAAAAAAAAACATTCTAAATGTTTGTATTTTAACATGATAATAAAGAAATATGATGTACTTTTGTCACGCAATCTTCAAGAAAGCTCTCATGAAGGAAATCGTTCAGCTAAGATATCCTTCATAAAGTTCTGTATTTTACAAACTATAAATCAAAAAAAAAATGAAACGCAAAATCTCAATTTTCCTTTTGGGTGTAGTCTTATTATGTCTACCTTCTCACCTTTCATATGGACAAGGTGCCAGATATACAGGATCCTACACCAAATCCTCAGCCATTCAACATGTGCGTAAATCCAACTTTGTAATTGAAGCATCAGAATTCACAGACAGTAGCAACAAAGATCTTATCGCACTCTACAGTTGTGAAAATGTGATCATCAGAAACAATAAGTTTGGATCTGCCCCCGTGAAGCGGTCTATCTATCTAGATAATTGTAAGAATATTACAATCATTGACAACACCTTTGAGAATGTACAAACTGGACTTGTCGCCCATAATTCTCAGGGGATTAAATTTGAATACAACGACGCTACCAATATTGTAGGTCCTCTAAAAGGAGGAGAAAAAATTGGCAACATGGCCCGTTTTGACAAAGTTTTTGGCACCGGAAATAGTATCAGTTACAATGTATGTGAAAATTTTCCTGGCGAAAGTTCGCCCGAAGATATTATCAACGTGAACCAATCTATTGGTACTTCTGCCAGCCCCATCATGGTTAAAGGAAACTGGCTACGTGGTGGAGGCCCCTCCACATCGGGCGGTGGCATTCTATTGGGAGATGTGGGTGGCGCTTATCAGGTTGCCGAAAACAACATCGTTGTCGATCCTGGTCAGTACGGCATTGCTATTGCAGGAGGAAATAATATAGCACTCCGAAATAATAAAATATTTAGCAGCAAAAAATCGTACAACAATGTTGGACTGTATGCAGCCAACTGGTATGAAAGTCTGGGAAAATCCTCCAACATCACTGTGGCCAATAATACTGTAAATTATACGAACAAAGACGGGAAATTAAATAACTTTTGGTATGCAGGCAATGTAGAACCCATATCAGGGAAGGAAACCAACCGTTATGATTCCGGTTTAAATGCCTCTGTCCTGCCGACTAAGATTACGGGCAGAGCACGAACAACTACCAGCCCCGGCGGTGAAACCCCACAATTGCCCGGAACTAACGAACCGGGAACAGATCCTATACCAAACGATCCAGATCAAACCACGAATCCGGATACGGACAAAGTAGATCCAACCTCTCCTATTACTAGTTTGCCAAATATAACCAATGATCCTTCCATTCAGATCTATCTGGACAGATATAACAGGGTTTGCGTGAATATCTTTGGTAAACTGGAATCCTCAGCCAAGGTTTATGCTGCCAACGCACAAATGGCAATTATTTACAATTCCTCCGTCTCCCAATATCATACTGTTTTGCCTTATCGACCCTCACCCGGAAATTACCACATCCTGGTACAGAATGGCAGTAAGATGCATCTCAAAACACTTTATATACGTTAAACTCCAAATACAATCATTCAATGAAAAAAGTAATTTACCTACTAGGGTTAATCACCCTCGTATCGATCGTTTCATGTGAGCGCGAAGAGACCTCCGAATCAATCAATATGGTCAACTTAACCGGGAAATGGGAAGTAAATGCATACTTGGATTCCACTTTAATCTTTGGTCCATTTATGGTGAATACCCTTCAATCTACCTCTTCCACGGGTGATTCAATCACAATCTGGGATTCAGAGACCAAGTTCTGGGATTTCCAGGTGAAAGCTTCCACCCAAGGCGAGGAAGGTACGTTCGAGACAGAACTATCAAAATGTCAGACAAGTGAAAAAGCCATCGGTATAAAGATCTTCAACGGAAAGATGCAATCAAACAGCATCTACTTCGAAATTCAATTCGAGGACGATCTGATTCCGTACGGACAAACCTATCGACTAAAAGGTCATCGTGTATAATCCGTTAAGTTGGAGGATTCCTGATTCACAATTTGAGCTTGTCTTTCTTTGTTTATCAACTCCTTGAGAGCATCCACCAACTGTTTTTTATTGACCATATTCAGTTTTCTATTGATGCGGTGGATGGTAACAAACACCGCATCAATTGTTCTGTTTGTAATAGAAGCAATATCCTGGCTGTCGATGTTATTGACGAGCAGTCCGCACAAAATAACTTCACGGAAAGAAAGCAGAGGATATGCTTTCTGAATGATTCGCAATTCCTTTTCATAGTACACCAAATCATTCAATGTCAGTTTCTGATTTACATCCTCTCTGAAATACTTCTTCATCGTTGCCTCATGCATCACCTTACCAGCACGGTTCAGATAAGGTCTCAGCTTGGCTACCTCATCTTTTATGGAATATAGTGATGCAATGGAAGCTACAGAGTATTTCTCGGAAGCCTTGGAAAAATAGATACATGTTATTCTTCCATACTGTGCACTGAAAATCCTCTTCAGTGAATAATTCATGATTTCATGTTTCCCATTAAATAAGACAACATGGATTTTTTGATCAATAATCGCATTTTCATTTATTAAACGATTTACTTCATCGTCAAAGTAAGGATTAATTCTCCTCCATGTAGCGAGATCGAAGACTTCATTCTCCTTCATCCCAAGAGTTTTGTAAGCAAGGTTGTTTAAAATCACCTCATTGCTTGATTCAATAAATAAAGCTACCTGATAAGGTATCTCATTGATATCGAATACAATTTTCTCTTTGGACTGGCATCTTTGGCCAATCTTAATTTCCAACGTTTGGGTACACATAGCAGCATGATTTTTAAAAATGTGTCACAAATATATAACTTTAAGTAATTGATAACGTAACTATTGAAAAACAAAATACTTACAATTTCTTACATAATTCAGACAAAGTATTATATATTCCTCATATTCAAATCCATAACAACATTTCAATTTTTAGAACGAATCCAAATAATACCCATAGATAAAATCGATTTATTTATTGTTTGAAATTTCAAAACAAAGATTTTGTTTATTTTGCTGTTGCAATTCCCTTATGTTAAAAATCATGCTGTAACCTTTCGAAATACTTTTATCTAAATTGCTTATTTATGATTACTTTTGTGTGATAAAATGGAATCAATGAAAGAAGACAAGAGTCAGTTATTATATTACGCAATGGTTGCCGGTATTTATCTGGGACTTTTTTGGGTGGGTAAGTATTTTTTTGTAGCCGTTGGAATGCGTTCTGAGATTCTTAATTTTCTAGGAACACTGCTTAGCCTGGCTACACCGGTGCTGCTGTATATTTTTCTTGTGAAATATAACCATGAACTACTGGAAGGGAAAATGGGATACTGGCATGGCGTTCAGTTTGCTATCTTACTCTTCTTTTTTGCATCCATTCTTGAATCCATGATCGTCTTTATACATGTAAAATGGATTGACCCGGCTTTCATTTCTAACCTGTTCAACAACATGATAGAACTGGCGGAAACAATGAATATCAGTAAGTCTGTAGTGACACAGCTAAGCGAGCAACCTCTGCCCAGCCCGTTCAGCTATATATTGAACTATGTGATTATGGCCAACGTCTTTCTGGGAATGATTCTTTCGTTCTTCATCGTTCCCCTCTCCATTCGCACTAAACCGAAACAAAATATATAATTATTGGATCGATGAATATATCTGTTATCATTCCGTTATTGAACGAGGAAGGGTCACTGACCGAATTATACAACTGGATTCAACGAGTCATGCAAGAAAATGGTTTCTCTTACGAGATCATCTTCGTGGATGACGGCAGTAACGATGGCTCATGGACAATTATCAAGGAGCTCAGCCTCCAATCACCTCATGTTAAGGCAATTAAATTTCGGCGTAACTATGGCAAGTCGCCAGCCCTACATTGTGCTTTTCAAAAAGCAGAGGGGGATGTGATCATCACCATGGATGCCGATCTGCAGGACAGTCCCGATGAAATTCCGGAACTCTACCGCATGATCGTGGAAGAGGGCTACGACCTGGTATCGGGATGGAAGAAAAAACGGTACGATGACCGACTGACCAAGAACCTCCCTTCGAAGCTCTTTAACGCTACTGCCCGCAAGGTTTCGGGAATAAAGTTACACGACTTTAACTGCGGCCTGAAGGCCTACCGTAAATCGCTGACGAAGAGCATTGAGGTCTATAACGACATGCACCGGTATATCCCTGTGCTTGCAAAGAATGCCGGGTTCACCAAAATCGGGGAGAAGGTGGTAAAACATCAGGCCAGAAAATATGGAAAAAGTAAGTTTGGCGCGGACCGGTTTGTCAATGGTTATCTCGACTTGATGACGCTCTGGTTCCTAAACCGCTTTGGAAAGAAGCCGATGCACTTCTTCGGTCTCTGGGGCAGCGTAATGTTCCTGCTTGGACTAACTGCGGTCATGCTGCTGGGAGGCATGAAGCTTTACGACATGCAACACGGTAATCCTTATCGACTGGTGACCGATTCTCCCTATTTTTACATCTCGCTTACTACCATGGTTCTGGGGACATTGCTTTTCCTGGCTGGCTTTTTGGGTGAACTGATTTCCCGAAATTCCTACGAAAGAAATTATTACCGTATTGAGGAAGAAATATGATGATGAAACAAAATTTTCTGCAGATAATTTCACTGACCTTTTCGCTTGCTTTGTTTGCTTCCTGCAACACCGATGGTCAAAAAAAAACATACAGTTATCACCACGAACAGGGGGAGATTTTCGCTACGGGTTATCACATCAAATACGCCCATGGCCGGACACTAAAAGAGGAGATTGCGGCTGAACTTGATCGCTTCAATCTGTCGCTCAATCCTTTCATGGAGAATTCCATCATCACCAGGGTGAACCGCAACGAGCCGGTTAAACCCGATTCGCTGTTTGTCAATGTTTTTCGGAAATCAATGGAGATATCAGAAAAGTCGGGGGGTAAATTCGACATCACTGTCTCCCCGCTGATCAATGCATGGGGATTTGGGTTCCAGAACATGGATAGCGTCACGCCGGAAATAATCGATAGCCTGAGAAAATTCGTCGGTTATGAAAAAATATCTCTTGATCAGCACGGTCAGATCATCAAAAGCGATCCACGGGTTACAATTAACACATCAGCCATCGCAAAGGGATATGCCTGTGATGTGGTTGCCGACCTGCTGGAGCGGCATGGAGTGGAAAACTACATGGTGGAAATTGGAGGTGAAATAACCGCCAGAGGGGTGAATGAAAAAGGCGAATGCTGGCGCATCGGCATCGATAAGCCAATCGATGATCAGCTGGGCATGCAACACGAGTTGCAGACGGTGATCTCTCTCTGCAATAAGGCGATGGCCACATCGGGAAATTATCGCAATTTCTACGTGAAAGATGGTAAAAAATATGCCCACACCATTGACCCACAGACTGGCTACCCTTCAGAGCAGAATATCCTGGGAGCAACGGTCATAGCCGACGATTGCATGACCGCCGATGCTTTTGCAACGGCATTTATGGCTATGGGAATCGAGCGGTCGAAAGAGGTTGCGAAAGAAATCCCCGGGCTGTATTACTATTTTATTTACGCGAAACCTGACAGCACTTTTGGAATTGCCTATTCCGATGGATTCGAACAATTTTTCGCCCGGTAACCGACAAATTTCATTATTTATGCGTATAGTACATTTATTACCATCTTTATTTTTTTTATTCTCCTGTTCCTTTGCAACACTGGCGCAGAAAAGCGACAGTGTCTCCTATCCGAATTTCAAAATGGACGGCACCTTGAAAAATAAGTTCGAAAGGGCCTCCGACACCGGTATGTCACGTTTCTCGGTACGCAACTCTCGCATAGGAGTAAAAGGTGACATCAACTCATATGCTTCCTATAGGGTGCAGGTGGAGCTTAGCAACGAAGGAAAGTTCAGTGTGCTCGACCTGAGCGGAACACTGGAACCAATAGAAGATTTCACTCTGACATTGGGACAAACAAGCATTCCGTTGTTCAATAGTTACATCGTCAGCCCTTCTGAAATGATGTTTGCCAACCGCGCTTTTCTGGGTAAATATTTCTTGAGTACACGCGACCTGGGTGTAAATGGAAAATATGCATTCGATGTAGGCACTGTGCCGGTGACAATTGAAGCAGGTGTCTTTAATGGCAACACCATCAACAATCCTGTATGGAAAAATAATCTTGCTTACGGTGGTCGCCTGGGACTGGGAAATATGGATGGGTTGCGCTTTACAGCCAAAGCATACAACTATCCAAACAACGAAAGCAACCACTTCCTGTTCTATGGAGCGGACCTACGCTACGAAGCCAGTAGCTGGAAGGTAGAAACAGAGATCATGAAGAAGGAAAGCAGGACCGAAAACAACAGCGACATGCTCTCCTATTATCTGCAGGGTGCTTACCATATCCCAATCAAAACAAGAATGTTTGATTTTCTTAAACCAGCTATACGTTGGGACGCCATCGATGAACGATCTGACGAACCTGGATTCGATGTAAACCGCCTCACCACCGGATTGGGATTCGGATTTACACAAGAAAAATTCTCCTCCATTCTCCGTCTGGATTATGAGTGGTATTTTGTGGATTATGCAATGCCAATATTTGCAGAGAATGACGAAATGGATGCCGACAAATTTACCATTGAACTACTATTTACTTTTTAATTGCAACAGAGAATAATCATGAAAAAGATGCTATTACCCATGCTATTCCTCTCGCTCTTGGTGACAGGAATGAATTCGTGCTCGGGCGACCAATCGCCTCGCTCTCTCTTTCAGGGAGAAAACAGTGACCAGTGGAACAGCCGGGGCCATGTAACTCTCGACGACCAACATCTTGTGTTGAATGATGGAGCATCGATCACCCTGAAGAAAGGAGACTATACCGATTTTGAATTCAATATCACAGTCCGCACCGTCAACAATGGAAAAGGGTTTATCGCCTTCCATACCGACGAAGAAGGTACAAAAGGTTACAGAGTAGCGATCCACAACGACAACGAAAGTCCCGAATGGTGGACTAAAACGGGAAGCCTGCTGGGAGTACGCAACCTGACCAAGTCGACAGTGACAAACGGCGAATGGTTCGACATGCAAATTCGTGTACAAGGGAAAACCATCACGGTATCTTTGAATGGATTTCCTGCGGTGGAGTATACGGAACCGGCACAACCCTATCGCACAGCCAACAATGCGACACAATTGCTTTCTTCCGGCACATTTATGATACAAAGTAGCGAAGGCACCATCGAAATAAAATCGATCTCTGTGACCCCACTGAGAAGCAATAAAGAGGCAGCCCTACAGTCGGAAGTAGCCACAGATGAGACCGCTGATCCCATCATCAGGCTACATCAGGAAAATTTTCCTGTACTCGATTATCATGTACACCTCAAAGGGATGACTGCCGAAGAGGCTGCAGTCCGTTCACGCAAATTGGGTATCAACTATGCATTGGCACCCAACTGCGGCATCGGTTTTCCCATCACGAATGACAGGGAAGTATTGGAATACCTGGAGTCCATGAAGGGGCAACCCTTCATTCAAGCAATGCAAGGAGAAGGCAGAGAGTGGCCAGAGACTTTCTCGAAAGAGGTACGCGACCAGTTCGATTATGTCTTTACCGACGCCATGACTTTTACCGACACCAAAGGGAGACGTACCCGCCTCTGGATGCCCGAAGAAGTGTTTATAGAAGATGAACAGGCATACATGGATCTCATTGTACAAAAAATTGTGGATGTGATGCAGGAACCGATGGATGTCTATGTGAATCCTACCTTTCTACCGGAAGTGATGAACAACCGTTATGATTCATTCTGGACCGAAGCACGCATGGATAAGGTGATTGCCGCCATGTCATCTACCGGCAAAGTTCTTGAGATTAACAATCGATACAAGATTCCGAATCAGGCTTTTATTCTAAAGGCCAAAGAGGCCGGATTAAAGTTCACCTTCGGCACCAACAATGGCGATGGCGACTTCGGAAAACTGGAATATTGCATTCAGATGAAAGAGGCATGCGGACTCACCGCTGCAGATATGTACAAACCAATTATCAAAGAATAAAAAAACTTCCCGAAAGGTAAGGGTATCAAAAAAAATAGGCCCTCTCATCATCAAACATGAGAGGGTCTTTCTTGGGACCTTGTCCCTACCTTGTTCGGTATCCCTCCCTATATCCTTCGAATATCCTTCGAATATCAATGGAGAGATAACGATCCATTACCAGTCTAATACCCTTCTATTACCCTTCTATTATCCGTGCAAGAAGCTTCTTCCTTTGTATTTCAGGTTGCCGAAGGAGTGCCCCACATCCCGGATCCTTCGACTGTGGTGCCTCAACTCCTGCTCGGAGAGTAACTTCTCTTTCTCTTTTCTACTCTTTTTCGCTGCTGATATCCTCGAGTAGTGCCCCCTTCTACGGAAAATATTAAAATGAAAAAAGGCCATCTCAAGAATTTTGAGACAGCCTCCTTTTCTTTAGTAGTATGTTGTCATTTTTTATTCAGCGGCTTCTGTTTTTTCTTCAGCTGTGGGCACTTCTTCTTTTACTTCTGCGGCAGGAGCTTCCACTGCTTCTTCCGCTTCAGCTACGGGAGTATTGGCGGCCTTTTCATCTGCCTTTTTCTTGGCCAATGCTTCAGCGCGTGCTTTGTTTATTTCCTTTTCAGCGTCCAATCTGGCTTTCTCTTCGGCACGTTGTTTTTCAGCATCTTTGCTCTTGAGAGACTGGCTGGTTTGCTGTTTATTGTTTTTCCATGCTTCGAATTTTCTTTCGGCTTCGGCTTCATCGAAAGCGCCTTTTGCAACACCACCTAGGAGGTGTTTCTTCATCAGTACTCCTTCGTCCGATAAAATATTCCGCACGGTGTCGGAGGGTTGTGCCCCCGATTGCAGCCAATACAAAGCTCTTTCGAAATCTAAAGTGATCGTAGCAGGATGTGTGTTCGGGTTGTATGAACCAATCCTTTCAATATACTTTCCATCTCGTGGAGCTCTGCTATCTGCAACAATGATCTGATAAAAAGGATAATTTTTGCGTCCTCTTCTCTGTAAACGTAATTTTGTTGCCATTTAGTAGTTCTTTAATGTGGGTAATTTTGTATTTGCGGATGCAAAGGTAACCTTTTTTCCCCGTCTCACAAACTAAACAGCATAAAATTCACGATATGAACCAAAAAAGAAACGAATTCTATTTTTTTTATATACATTAGTAAAATTTTTGTATGTAGTTTCTCACAATGCTGGTGAGTCGCAAGCAGAAATTCTCTAACACCGTTAAATGACACAATATGATGAGTATGCAATTATACCTCTTTTTTTCCATAGGAGCATTCTGGACATCTTTTGTGTTGTCCATGCTATTTCTTTTTACATCTGTGCCCAAAATCCAACAATTGGAAAACTACAAATCGGCAAAAACATTGATGGCCCTTTCTTATTTACTTTTTTGTGTCATCAGTTTCTATCAGATAGTTGCCAGGCTGCAAGGAATAAAATTACCTACCTTTAAGACAACCCTTCTCATTTTTGCAACCTTTCAGCTTTATCTGTTTGCACATGTCAATATCTCACTGATCAACCTGAGGTGCCCGTCTGTCAAGCGATTGATTTATCATTTAGTTCCGGCGATAATTTTAACTTTTCTGAATCTAGGGTCCTACCAAGGATACTGGAGTCCCAATTTTTCAAATGTATGGTATTATAGCTTATTATTTTTTTATACCATCTCGCTTGTGTTTACTGCTCACATTTTTCTCAAGCATCACAGGAATTACAAAAAAAGATTCAACAATTATTTTACCGGAAATAGCAGGGATAATTTACAGTGGGTGTATCATGCCAATATTTGCATATTACTGGCAAGTGTCGGTGTGATTATATTTTGTATTGTTTCTGAGAAGATAACGAACATATTACCTATATTGGCTATTCCATTTTATACATTTTACGCCGTTCATTTTCTTAACTATGCAAATATCTTCAAGTACGTAAGACCCATCGTTGAGGAAGAAACAAACAAAGTCATAAAGGCCTCACCAATTACATTTTCACAAATTGGTAATTCCGTAGGAGAATGGGAAAAAAAGAAGTTATTCTTAAATCACAACTTGACTATTGCGGTTGTTGCAGCGCAAATATCCACGAACAGAACCTATTTATCGAGTTATTTAAACGTATATCGGGAAATGACCTTCAAAGAGTGGATCAACAGCCTTCGCATTGAAGAAGCCAAGAGAATAATCGCAGCTGAAAAACGGATCACCCTCGACGATATTTGTGAAAGGACCGGATATGCTGATAAAAGTTATTTCAGCAAGTGTTTTCAACGATATACCGGAATGACGGTGAAACAGTGGAAAAAAATGCCTAATTAGTTTTTGTTGATTTGAAAGTTTTTTTTGTCAAATTATTAAACTTATGGTAATATCCACTGCAAAATTTGTTGATTTTACAACTTGTTAATTTTTTTTTACTTTACTTTTGCGTACATATTTATTACAAAAATAAGACAACTTTATTTCTAAAAACAAACATATTATTATTTAAAAAAATGATAATGTCTTTTTTTTGTATATACATGTCTTTATTTTGTTGATTTTTACTGCCGACGTGTAATCAAAACTAATAAGTATTATGCAGTATGTCAGCTGGAGAAATATTACCTCTTATACGAAACATTTGGCTCCTGTCTTCTGTTTCATTTTAATATCATGTCATCAGCCGCATGCAGATAAATTCTTACAACCTTTTTCTGCACCAGAAGAGCATCAAACTACAATTGATTTACTTGTTAAGAGTATTTCCAGTGATACAGCTGCGCTCGAAAATTACTTGATACTTTCCATATCTACTCACGATAAATATGCTGAAATGATTGTTTATAAAGAACTGGGTGCTTACTATTCAAATTCTTACGCATATAAAAAAGCCATCGATTACCACCTATCTTACCTGGAAACTGCAAGATCCTCTGAAAACGCGCTGCATGAGATAAAAGCATTGAACTATCTGGCTCAAGATTTTGCACAGATCCGGGCATATGATGCCTCGGCCTATTATTATTTCAAGGCATTGTCCCTAATTAACAGACTCCAGATAGAGGTCGATTCAACAGTACATAGTGAAAAAGCAAAGACAATGAATGGAATTGGCGAAATCTATTTTTCTGTGAACCAGCCTGATGAAGCTATGAATTATTTCCGAGATGCAATCCGACCGGCAACTTACAGTCACAATCTTGAGAATCTGGCCACCACTGTGAAAAATATTGGCACGGTCTATGAATGGAATAAACAGTATGATTCTGCACATATATTTTATGAGAGAGCATTGGATTACCATATTATTGCTAATTCCTTTTCAGGCATCAACAATTGTTTTTGGCATATAGGTAACGTATACATGGTTGAAGGTGACTATAAAAATGCATCAGTATATCTTGAAAGTGCTTACAATTCCCTTTTACCTACTTCCGATCAACTGAATAAATTGAATGTAACTCTTTCCCTGGGAGAATTAAACATACATACAGGAAACTATTTTAAGAGCGAATATTATTTACAGAATGCTCTCACTGTTGCTGAAAAGTATTCCTTATCCGGCTATTTGGAGAAATGTTATTTCTATTTGTCTGAACTCCCCAAATTACAGAATAAGAATGCATTGTCAATGAAAGAACGCTCTATCAGCGAAGTCTTTGCAAAAACTTTCAACAAAGAGAAGGTTTCAAACAAAATCATGATACACAGGCTAAATTATGAGAAGCAAATAAAAAATGAGGAAATGAGCGTCTTGACTATACAACATCAAATAAAAGAAGAAAAATTAAAAAAAACGCTCAATGCCACATTCCGGTCTATCACACTCCTGATATTTATTATTTTCATCATAATACTATACTTTCGGCTTAAAAGAAAAAAAGGTCGAAAAATATTACAGATGGAGGAAATAAAATCGGAGTTTTATACGAAAATTTCCCAGGAACTAATGACTCCTGCCGGTATTATTACCGGACTGGCAGAGAGGTTAAGAAAAACTCTGCAAGTTATTAGCACCGATTATGCTATCGAAATGGATATATTGTCACGCCAGTCTGAAAACCTCTTCTTGCTGATCAATGAAATAAACTCCTTAAACTATTTGCAAGAGGAGAATAAACAGAACAAAGTTGTTAACGCAAATATTATTTCTTACCTGAAATATCTGTACGAATGCTTTTATCCTCTGGCCGAAACAAAAAAAATTGATTATGTTTTCTTTGGTAACGTGTCGGAAATCTGTATAGATTACTGGCCGGAATACATGCGAATGGTTATGCATACCCTATTGTATCATGCAACCACCAATTCTCCGGAACAAAGCAACATCACAGTCTCAGTTCTCTGTGACAGGAAAAAAAAGTATTATACCATTGAAGTTTTTTATAATGGAACTAAACACAGTCAAGATGATCATTCACAAAGTTTTTTTGAGAAAAGTAACAAGAGTACAGCGTACAGCTACATAGGAATTAAACTGACCCTCATTAAGCAACTGATTGAAAAAATGAAAGGAACAATCGTCGTAAAGGACTACAATATGAATAATGCTGCTTTCATTTTAAACCTTCCAATACAACATTGTCACTTTCCTCAAACAGATGAATCTGTCACTATACGCAAACAAATCACCGACAACAAACTATCACTTGTCCCCACACATACTCAGTCACAAATAGAGAACAATGATAGACCAATTGTATTGATTGTCGGGGAGAACAAAGACATGAACTTCTATCTTACATCGATTTTGAAGGATAAATATGTTCTTTTGACAGAAATAGATGGCAAAAATGCGATTAAAACCGCACAGGAAAAAATACCGGACCTCATTATTTCTGACGTTTTACTGCCCCTGGTAGACGGTTATCAGTTATGTAAAGAAATAAAAAACCAACTATCAACCAATCATATACCCATTATACTGCTCACGTTAATCCATTCCAAAGAAGGACGTATCAGGGGAATTGCATATGGAGCCGATGCTTTTTTATCTACACCGGTGTATGAGGAGGAGTTGTTAGCGGTGATGGAACAACTACTTTCCACAAGAAGACAATTGAGAGAAAAATACAGTCCATTTATGCGCATGAATACACCTCCTGAAGAGAAGAATATGAACGGCAACAATGTAAATCTGGATTTTTTGCAACGTGTAACGAATCTTATTTATAAAGAGTTAACCAATACAGAAAACATCATTGAAAAAATATCCTCAGAGGTTTGTCTCAGTACTTCGCAATTGAACAGGAAAATGAAAGCCTTATCCGGTTTGACTACCTCAAACTATATTTTAAAAACGAGACTCAACAAGGCTAAAAAAATGCTTACCCTTACACATAAGCCAATTGGTGAGATTGCCATGGAATGCGGCTTTAACGACTTTGCCTATTTTTCACGCTCATTCAAAAAAGAGTTCGGAATGACCCCGACTTCCTTCCAACGTATCCCCACACGCAACAAAATAACAAACACTCCACTAAGTTAAATACGCTGTGTCCTTTTTTGAGAATGCAGGACTACTAGAAAATCGACATTTCTTTCTCCAAAAAGATCTTTTTTTTAAAAAAAACGTCTCTTTTTTACTCCAAATTGAAGTCTGCTATTTGAAAAAAAATTGACGAAGTAATATATTAATATTGAGTCAATAACACTCCGCTCATGCGCTTCAAATTACAATTTAACCTTAGTTAAAGCCGCTTAAATGCAAAAAATTGCATTTTTAGGACAAACAGCATGCACCGTGTCGTCCTAATTTTACAACAAAAAAAATACACTTATGAAAAGAATCTGGATATTTTTTGGATGTTTTTTCTTTCTTGGATGTATGATAGTCCATTCACAAACCATCGGGATCAAAACAAACATTCCTTATTGGGGCACACTGACTCCAAATCTTGGAATAGAATTTTCCCTCGGCAAGAAAACAACATTTGAAGCCACAGGTGGATTTAATCCTTTTACCTTTTCCGATTATAAATTTTCAAAACACTGGCTGGCACATACCGAGTTCCGGTATTGGACATGTGAGAAGTTTAACGGGCATTTCTTCGGGATACATGCACTCGCCACACAATATAATATAGGTGGGTGGAATATACCTTTTTGGCATTTAAAAAGCCTAAAAGATGCAAGGTATCAGGGATATGGTTATGGAGCTGGCATCAGTTACGGCTATCAGTGGGTTCTGAATAACCGTTGGAATCTCGAGCTGACACTGGGAGGTGGATATGTACATTTCAATTATGAAAAATTTCCCTGCACAAAATGTGGAAGATCACTGGGAAAGGATGATAAAAATTATTTTGGCCCCACAAAAGGAGCTCTCTCAATTATTTACATCATAAAATAAAAAGCCATGTCAACGAAAAGATTAAACAACAAAATTATTCTGGCTTTCTTCTTGTTGTGTACGGTATACGGTAAGCACCTGATGGCGCAATCACCAATTGCGGATATCCCCATCGTGAAACAATCGCAAATTAGCAAAGAAGGCAATCTCGTCTCTTTTGATATGGAATTGAATTTGCATCTTATCGAGATCGGTAAAAATGAAATGGTTATCATCACACCGCTTTTACAGTCAAACAAAGATTCAGTGATAAATGAGAGCTTCCCTCCGCTCGTCGTCAACGGACCTGTCAGAGATAAAGTGATGAAACGACAAGAAACCCTTACCTCACAAAACGATATAGATGATTTAAAACCTGTTGGAATAATAAGGAAGGATCGTCGCACACCACAAACATATATGTACCATGCCAATCTTCCTTACAAATCCTGGATGAAAGATGCTTCTCTCGTACTTATCACTGAAAACAGAGGGTGTGCTGATTGTGACTTGGGAAGCGAAAGCAAAATACTTCTCGCTCGTGTTTTTCAAGAAATAATTATACCTCCATTTCAGCTGACTTACATAGAACCTGCGCCGGAACCCGTCAAAGCAAGAAGCGAACGACATACTGCCTCACTCAGCTTCCAGCTCGACCGTTATAACCTCTTAAGAGACTATCAAAACAATGCGGTAGAGATGGATAAAGTAGAAAAAATAATCAAAGAGATACAAAGTAACGAAGATCTCACCGTCACCGAGCTGTCCATTGAGGGATTTGCATCTCCCGAAGGCGGTTTTGAATACAATCGCAACCTGTCGGGTAACAGAGCCAATTCCTTTGCTGATTTTCTGGTGACCAGATATCAGGTCAATCGCGGACAAATGAAAAAAATCTCAGGCATGGGTGAAGATTGGAACGGACTACGAAAGATTGTGGAAAGTTCTTCATTAGCATACAAAAATGAAATTATTCAGATCATAGATTCCGTTTTTCCTCCTGATGCACGCGACGTGAGATTACGAAAAATATCTGGCGGTGAAGTATATCAACAACTGCTGAAAGAATTTTATCCACAGCTACGCCGGACCGATTATATCATTGGTTACAACGTGAGGGATTTCTCTGTCGATGAAGCAAAGATTATGATCAAGAACAATCCGGAATTACTAAGTCTCAATGAGATGTATTTAGTGGCAGCAACTTACCCGAAAGAGAGTAAAGAGTTCAAAGAAGTTTTCGATATAGCTGCAAGATTGTATTCTGATGATCCCATTGCCGCGATCAACAGTGCCGCGACAGAGCTGGAAAGCGGAAACTTTACAGAAGCGCTTAAATTGCTGGAGAAGGTGAAAGAGGATTCGAGGGCATGGAACAACTTGGGTGTGGTTCATGCCAAGATGGGAGACATAAAAACGGCAAAAGATTGTTTTGAGAGAGCAATCACCCGGGGTGATACGCTCGCAAAAATAAATGAATCCATTCTGGAACAAATAGAAGCAAATCAGGAATGATTACCAATATAAAAAATGTGCGATTTTATTATCTATTTATTCATCCTTAAAATTTAAAATTATGAAGTTTATTAAGTTTTTTCTAATGGCTGTCATCGGATCGGCTCTGATGGCTTGCAATGCTGAGGACCAACCTGAGGTGATACAGCACGAAACCGACTCCTATGCAAGTATTACCGTAAAATTTCCGGGGAAAGCTTCTACCAGAGCTCTGCCTGGAGATTACAACCAGAATGGAGTATGGACAGGACGTGATACGCTGGAAACTGTGACCGTTTTTCTGGTGAATATTCCTAAGGGGGTAGTAGATTATAATTCTTTCACCAAAAGTGCATTTCAGTCAATTGACGCGGACGGGATTCTCCATCCGAATCTGGCACTGAAAGCTACAGCAGGAGATTCAGTCAGAGCTTTTGTGGTAATCAACGGTGAGGCCAGTATTATCAATACCCTGAAAGCAACTTCTGCAGCAAATTTTCAGGCAGAGTTCGCTGGTGCAGTGCAAAAGACTGCTTCCCAGGTAGCACGGCTGAATCCTAACGGAAGGGAAACCATCATGATGACCAACGATGCAGACAGTTATGTGATTAAGGTGGTTTCAGGAGTGAATGAAGAGGATGCAATGGAAGGACCGGGAAATCATGTAGAGATACAAGTAGAACGAGTGGTATCGCGTGCCTTTATGACTGTGACTCCCGAAGCAAATACCAACGGCGGATGGCCGGTAAATGCTGTGATAGGTGGTGTAGAAACACAGATCGCCACTGTAACCAATGTAACCTATGCTGTGGGACAAAGCAACAACAACTTCTTCCTGATGAAGCAGGCCAATTATGCTGTACCGTCACCGGTATATGCTTTTAACCCAGAAAATGTTGCAGCTTGGAATGCGGTAAATACGACTAATTTCGATTACTCTGGTCTAACTTCCTTCACTGCTGTAACCCCATGGACTTACAACATCGCTACTATAGCTACACCACTGGCAGCAGAAACAACCAGCAAGTTTGTCCTCCCGGTAAACCATTTGGTAGATGAAACCGATCTTGATGTAGCAAGAGATCATTACAAAAAGGGTAATACAACCTATTTCGAGATTAGAGCTACTTTTATTCCATCGAATATCGATGGAGAAACAAATACCACTGTACCCGATAGTGTATTCTGGGGCGAGAACGATAAAAAGTTCTACAGTACCCGTGCCCTGGCTGAAGCGCAGGGACAGAAAGCCACTGAATTCACCGGCGGAGTAATGAAATATGTGCTCTGGCTAAATCCCAATGACATGACCTCTACGGGAACAGACCCCAACCCAAAGGTTTCCCCAACAGTCCGCAATCAGGTCTATCATGCGCATATCAATGCTTTCCTGCGCATGGGAGTACCCAATAATCCGCTGAATCCAGAAGATCCGGACAACGGAGACAATCCCGATAATCTGATCAATGTGGAAGATCCTTTGAAAACCGATTTCACCTACCTGTCGGTATCTGTAAAGGTATTACCATGGACCATCCATTCTTACCAATATTCGTTGACTGATCCTGGTACGATGTATTAGGCATAAAATTTCATCAATATCGCGATCTTTTTATAACTGAAGTGCTATCACACGGGCGACAGAAGTGAATTCCATTCAACTGGAATTTCACAGACTGGATAGTACCGCTCCGCGAAGAGGAGATTGGTTTTTCCTCTTCGCACAACTACAAAAACTAATAAAATTGACAAATATGAAGAGAGATCTGCACAGCAAGATAGTCGCCACACTCATATCCATCATCGGGGCATTCTTATTGGCAGGAGGTTGCGACACAATGTTATATGAGGAAATGTTGGATTGCCCGCAAGGTGTCTATCTCAAATTTTACACCAAAACTCCTTGCGATGTAGACACGCTCTATCCTGCCGATATCAAAAATGTGAACATCTACGTGTTCGATTCGGAAAATAAATTCGTGGTGGAATATAAAGCATCCAATGTAACACTCTCGTCGGAATATGAGTTCCTGGTCCCTATTTATCCGCATGGAACTTATTCTTTTGTGGCTTGGGCAGGAGTCAATGAAAACTATATTCTGCAGAACCTCAAACAGGGATTAACAACAAAAGAGGAGCTGCTTCTCAGTCTGAAACAGACTGCCGGCATAGCCGACAACTTGAATGGTAACTCTCTATATGTAGGCAACAGTGTCGATGTATCTCTGCCCGATCCGGAAAGTGTGCTGGGTGCCTATTATGCACATATTCCCGTTGGAATGACACGCTATACCAACAACATTGAAGTGATCGTTGAAGGAATTGCCGTCCCTCAGAATTATCAGGTAAAAATCAGTATGAGCAATGGAGATTATGCAATGAAAGGAAATATTCTATCTACAGGAGAGATATTACAGTACCCGGCGGAATACACTTACGGCGACCGTGTTCTATCGGCTGAATTCACCACACTCAAGCTGGAAAACGGGTACGATGACCGGATTATTCTCATTGGAAATGAAAATAAGATTTTGTATGACGAGGAATTGCTGACAACAATCCTGCTACAAACTCCAGATGTGAACCTGAACTGTGATCACGACTTTGTCATCAGGTTCAAAGTGCAAGAAGAAACTTACGCTGTCACCGAAGTATGGGTGAACGACTGGTTGATACATAGCTACGACACAGACGTCGAATCGGATTATTGATTAACCTGCCTATAGGCAAAATAAATAAAATAAGGGTATGAAACGTTTTGTAATATTGCTGAGCATTTTATTACCGATATGGGTGAGTTGTATCAATTATATACCCACCAATTGTGAGGAAAACGACTCCGAAACAACCTATTTGAGCTTCCGCTCCTCGCAAATCACGTTACCTACGGGACCTGAAGGAGTTGATTTTGAGTCTATTTCAATCAAATCACTGCGTATTATGGTCTTTTCAAAAGCAACCGGGCTAATCGTTACCAATCAGCTATTTCCTGTTGAAAATCTCTCTCCCGCTACCTATGATTCCGATGCCGATGAGTGGCGTATCGACTTCTCTCACATCGTAGTTGAGACCAAGCCGGGTGAAAGTATTGTCTACGTGGTATTAAATGAAAACATCATGAGTATAAGCGGGCAAACACTCACAGGTGCCCTTAATCTGATTGACAACATGGCTGAAATGCATACCCTGGTAAATACCCCGCTTTCCTACACGTCACCGCTGAAAGTGGTTTATGGAAACGATGGAAAACCCATTGAACCTCCTTTCATCATGTCCACCTTCGATGAGTTTAATATACCAGCAGGATATACATATGAGTCGCCCTGGCATGCCGACCTGCGCGGTCCTTCCGAATCACAAAAGGGATTCGAACTGGATCGAACCATGGCAAAAGTAACCATCGACTCTATCTCCAGTTATCCCATTACTGGAGGTCCACTTACCAACGACAGTCTCACCAGTTATATTTTCATACTTAAAATGGGGCTTACCAATGTACCCATGCAGTATCTTTGGTCACCAAACAGATCACAGACAACCCCTCCGACACCCAATCCATACACAGTGCCGTTACCTCCTTATACGGGAAGTTATCAATATATCAATTTCAATCTGGAGGATCAAAATTTGGGCTATTACGACCGGAACTGGGCCGGTAATATACAAATGAACATCGATGCGAAAGCGTATGAGGTGCAGGAATTGAAAGATTCCCGAATATGGTATACAGGAGACGCCAGCGGAACAAATTCCTATTCATTAGACAAATACAGTCTGGATGATAATATTGCCAGTAATTACAACAATGTGAACCAATCGTGTTTTCTGGACACATACCAAATCCCAGGAAACGATACCATTGAGGATCCCACTTACATTGACCTGAATGCAGGTAATTTTTTGGCAATGGTACAGGCATTATACTCCGACACTACTCAGGGTAATTACTTGCCAACCTGGTACAAACTGGATGATCCCACTATCATTCCGGATATGACACCAGCCTTCTGGTCACTCAAGGAAAATAATATTTCTTATTACGTACCGGAACATATACTAGCAAACAAAGCCGATACGGCGCAAGCTACCAACTTACATATAAAAGCAGTAAAAGCATTCATCCCCGATACCATCACCAAAGAACAAAGTACCCATATAGTATGGGATCCGACCAACTGGGGAGATTGGGAATATGGCATAACGCCGGGTGGAGATGAATTTAACTTGAAAGGCTTAAGATTTAAAGAAAAGATGAGAACCATTTGGGGCTATGAACTGGATAATATCAAGATAAATGGTGTCTCCACTGATATCGTCCGCCATTACTGGAGAGGCAGTATTCGCTACCGTTTCGGTAATGTAAGTGGTGTACTGACAGGTTTTGAGTTCCTGAATATTCTAAACAGCACGGATATCAAGGATTTCTACCTCCCAGTCCGCAACACCCCCCCAAATCCTGTTGATTACAATATATACCGCAATCATGAGTATAAATTTTCGGTACATGCTCTTGAACAGTGGGATCCGGCTGTATCCGGAACAAAAAATGCAACTGATAATACAGGTGAAGGCAGCTTCGTACTAAAGTTAAACAACAAATAATAAATTTGTGTATGTATGAGTCAGCAAAAAAAAGCAAGACACCCAATCGTCCAGATATTCAATACGAATCGGGTATATACCGACATGTCAGGGGATGTGTACTACTTTTCGAGAATGGTACACAAAAGGTTATTTCTAATGAAAATAAACAGGGAACACTGACTGTCAACATCATATACTATCTGGGAAATGAAAATGACTTCGTGGAGTCGGTCATCAAAAGTTTTACCTATACAGACAAATTAGAGGATCTATCGAAAAAATGTGGATTTTATTCCATAAAAACTTTTACACGACATTTTAGAAATAATTTCAAGGTAACACCCAAACAATGGATGTTATCCATAAAAAAAGAAGCGATGCTGAATTATCTCATAGATACCGACTACCCGCTGAAACAAATAGCAGATTTTCTAGGTTTTTCAAACCTCTCACATCTGTCGGATTTCTGTTTAAAAAAAACAGGTATGCGCCCCGAAGAGATTAGAAAACAAATCATTCTTTGAATATCCTAAAACATTTTCGTAACACACTTTCAAGACGTATCTTTGCAGCCAATTTAAAATTAAAGATATGGTATTGGTTGACGGATTAACCGTTGAGTTCGGTGGCACGTTGTTGTTTTCGGATATTTCTTTTGTCATAAACCCAAAAGACCGCATCGCCCTCATGGGCAAGAATGGTGCCGGTAAATCCACTTTGTTGAAAATTCTGGCTGGCGTGCGCGAGCCAACACGGGGAAGGGTTTCAAAACCCAAGGATTTCACCGTGGCCTACCTGCCGCAACATCTGATGACTGCGGACGAACGAACTGTCTTCGAAGAAACTGCACAAGCCTTCTCTCACATCCACCAGCAAGAAGAAGAGATCGAACGCATCAACAGCGAACTGACTCTGCGAACCGATTATGAGTCGGAGGAGTATATGCAACTCATTGAGCAGGTAGCTGCATTGAGTGAAAAATTTTACAGCATTGAAGAGATCAACTACGATGCAGCGATAGAAAAGACGCTGCTGGGATTGGGATTTCAACGCAGCGACTTCAATCGGCCGACGGCTGAATTCAGCGGCGGTTGGCGCATGCGCATCGAACTGGCAAAAATTCTTTTGCTGGATCCCGATCTGATTTTGCTGGATGAGCCGACCAATCACCTCGATATCGACTCGGTAGAGTGGTTTGAAGATTTTCTTATCAACAGTGCCAAAGCTGTTGTCGTTATTTCACACGACCGGGCATTTGTAGACAACATCACCAACCGCACCATCGAGGTCACTATGGGACGTATCTACGATTATAAAGCTACCTACTCACAATACCTTGAGCTGCGGAAAGAACGCCGTGAGCAACAGCAGAAACAATACGACGACCAGCAAAAAATGATTGCCGAAACCAAAGAGTTCATCGAACGATTTAAAGGTACCTATTCGAAGACGCTGCAGGTGCAGTCGCGGGTAAAGATGCTGGAGAAACTGGAACTGGTGGAGGTAGATGAGGTAGACCGGTCGGCACTGAAGCTCCGTTTCCCTCCTGCTCCCCGCTCGGGAAGCTACCCTGTGGTTGCCGAAGATGTGAGCAAATCGTATGAAGACAAATTGATTTTCAGCAATGTAAATCTCACCATCGAACGGGGCAAGAAGGTGGCTTTTGTCGGTCGCAACGGCGAAGGAAAGTCCACTCTCGTGAAATGCATCATGGGTGAAACCAGCTTCGGCGGAACCTTGCAGCTGGGTCACAATGTACAAATCGGATATTTTGCACAAAACCAGGCATCTCTCCTCGATGAAGAACTGACTGTTTTTCAGACCATAGACGACATTGCCGTGGGCGATATCCGCACGAAGATCCGCGACATCCTGGGTGCGTTCATGTTTGGACGGGAGGAGATCGACAAGAAGGTGAAAGTCCTTTCGGGAGGTGAACGCACACGACTGGCCATGATCAAGCTGCTGCTTGAGCCGGTGAACCTGCTCATTCTGGACGAGCCGACCAATCACCTCGATCTGAAGACCAAGGATATTCTGAAACAAGCGTTGATTGATTTCGACGGAACGCTGATTGTGGTGTCGCACGACCGGGATTTTCTAAATGGACTCACACAAAAAGTATATGAATTCGGTAACCAGAAAGTGACCGAACATCTCGAAGACATCTACGGTTTTCTGGCCAGAAAGAAGATGGAAAATCTACGGGAAATAGAACGGAAATAAACAAATAAAAAAACCGCATTTCTGCGGTTTTTTTGTGATCCGCCTGGGGTCTGAAATATAAAATGTTGGCGACTTTACTAAACCTTGTAAAATAGCCAAAAATACATATTAATAAAATGATATACAGTATAATAATATTGGAAATGTTGCATTAAATTTCAATATCATTCATTCTTTTGAAAATAAGTCGCCAATTTCTCGCCAAAATTCAAAAGTATTATATATTCTTAGTGCAATCAAAATATTACTAATTATGGCGACAATCTATTTAACCCTATCCAAGAAAAAGGTTACACTTAATAATCAAGAAGTGCTAATCAGATTTTCATACGGGAAAATCAATCAAAGAGCAAAATCTAATGTTTTCGTACCGCTTGAATACTGGGATAATAAAAAGCAGAAAATTGATATTCCTAACCCCAGAGTTAAAAGTAAAGAGAAAGTCGAGTTGATCGATTTCTTGACTACTCAGAATAATAATCTCATATCGCTTATAGGGCATATCCAAAAGGAGTTCAATAATACCAATACTGACAATATTTCTTCCGGATGGTTAAATGAAAAATAAAACGACGGGCCGATAAAGGTCTGCCCATCCGTGAATAAAGCAGTCGCAGGTAGGTATTCACTTCTGTTGCTGTCCCCCCGTACTCCGGAGGTTGTTGCCCATTCGATTAAACGCCCGTAAACACTACAAGTTTGTGTTCTGGAATCTCAATATCGATGTTTTTGAGATTGTTTATATGTGCGTTTTTAATGATTATTTTGTCTCTATTCATACCTTCAAACATTCCTTTTTTGCCAGTAACCCGTTGCCAAGGTGAGAGGGAAATCTAAGAACCAAACTGGGCGACTGCTGGAACTACTCTCGTGAAGATCGGGAAACTTCAAAAAAACATCATTGCCAATTTCTTCTTTGACAATTCCGAAGAGAATACAGACTAAACCAAAAATGAAACAATCAATTTCGTCATTGTTCTTTTGTATGATCAAGAATAAAGTAAATGTTTTCTGC